>Ga0065711_1027826_pt1 | contig 45707 bp, 22 predicted proteins | sample Hoacrofraction12_FD_59098 | JGI IMG/M metagenome (GOLD analysis project Ga0065711, IMG submission 59098) | Hoatzin crop microbial communities from Cojedes, Venezuela - Epithelial fraction 12 v2 (version 2) | ecosystem: Host-associated > Birds > Digestive system > Esophagus > Crop | place... | reverse complement strand
CCTTCTCTGGAGATATTCAAGACCCACCTGGACAAGGTCCTGTGCAGCCTGCTGTAGGTGACCCTGCTTCGGCAGGGGGTTGGACTAGATGACCCACAGAGGTCTCTTCCAACCCCTACTATTCTGTGATTCTGTGATTCTGTGAAGACAAGTGTTATTTTATGCAATCAAAGCCACAGAATTACTCCACACTGTCTTGCGGTGAATAGTACTTTTTAATAAGTCAATTTTTTAAGATGGAAATGAACACTGCAAATGGACACACATGGGGAACTTAAATATTCTGTTTCAGATAATTCACTAGAAGGTGGGATGGTGCTGAGTATACTTCTAGCTAGGAATTTTCTCTTGCCGATTAATTTTCAAGAGAATAGTAGAGAAACAGAGATATGTTCTAGAGCCTGTGTTCAAATCAAACCACTGTAAATCAAAGCACCATTATTTTCTTTGCCCCAAAAGTCCATAGCCTGCGAATAGTGGGTGACTCTGAAGATGTCTCTATACCTGTTTCTACTTCGAGCTTTCGAGGAATTGGAAGTAAAATTCATATATTAGGAGTCCAGCAATCACACTCAGACCAACATTCCAACTGCAATAGGAACCAGAAAAGATTACTTTTGCTAAAAAAATAACATAATTCAGTAAAGGTACAGCAAAAATACAGCAAGAAAGCAGTCTAGAAAGGAAAGAGTGTCAAGTAAATAGCAATAAGATAATGAAATTTTTTAAACATTTGGTTTAGAAAAATTAGGTTTTGTCCACTGAAGCTGAATATGGGACCTTGAACATCAGATCACAAACTGCTGTCATATGACCTGAAGGAGTGATATTTTCAGTTGTTACAGCTTGGATATTACTATTCTTTCTCTGTAGCCAGAAAAAGTGATTATAATCTACATATTTAAAATAACCTTGTTAAAATTATGCCTGAAGGAATAAAAGAATTGTTACTTGATTGTCAAGAAGATAAAATCATTAGTAAAATATCCAAAGGAATAAAAAAGAATAGAGTAATAAGTCTGAAGCAATGTATCTGTCTCTTGATCTCTCTACATGGATTCCTTCCATCTTGTCTCCCAATTGTTTCATACAAGTCTTGAGAAAAGAGGTCAAACTTCTGTATATAATACTAAAATATTCTAACCGTCCACCTAGCATTTTATCATATTGACATACTTTTAGATCTCTTACTCAAAAGCATGTTTGAGTCATTATTTAGAAGCTGTATAGTAGAGATTCAGTTAATCACTTCTATGCCTTGCACTTGTAGTAGATGTTTTTCCCTTGCATGCAGAGAAAGTGGACAGAAATCCCTTTAGGCATTAAAATCAAAGAGAAAATCCATTCTGCTCCTCAGGTAATTAGCCTGAAGAAAATCTCTGGGGTCTGGTTAACTGATCTGAAGTCTTTGTTTTTAGGTTAAGCCATACTGCTCTCATGCAAATGGTTCACTCATCTAGCAAAATGTTAGGCAGGCATCAGAGGAAGGGAGTTGTTCAGGAGAAATGGTGTTGTTTCTGATTGTCATGAATCGAAACCACAGCACAGGAAAGTTAAATATTATGTCAGAAAAGTGAAGAAGTTTAAGCAAAGACTACACATTATGAAAAACCATGATGTTCCAAGAAAAATACTTTCTATTTCTATGTCTTCTACTGGTCAAGGGGTCTGAACTACACAACACTGAATAGAACAGAATACTCACAATGAAGTATATCATTGTTAATCTTCACATTATGACAGTCCTCAAGAAACAGAGGAGGATACAGCAGAAATATGCTGCTGAGTGTTGATTTGCTCTTCCAGCTAGCTGTGGTTTGAAAAACTGACTTAGACCAGTAGTTCATTCAAAAATACTTCATTTTCAAAAGTATCCCAGCCTGAAGAGGTGAACCATATCTCAGAATTTTATTGTTATGTTCTCCTTCCCCATCACATTTATCACTAGTGCTATCTCTCTGGAGTCATCTGGCTACGTAGTGTTAAAGACATGGATGTTATTCCGGATGGAAAGAGGAGCTGATGGTGGGTTTACATCGTCCTTTTCATTTACAAAAAATGTACAAAGTCTTGTTTCTTCAGCTATAGGATTGTCAAAACATTGAAGGATAGTCCTTCTGCTTGCAGTTCCATCTGCCCTCAGCTTCAGATGTGTGTTATTAGACTCCTTGTCAGCGCTGTGCTCCCATTTCTTTTTCAGGCTGTGCCTTGTGATTGTTTGCCACCTTGTCTCACTTTCTCTGCTCTTTTCTGCTTCTTTCACACACCCAAATCTGTACACAAAAATAACTAACAGAGGTCATTGCCCAGCCTGCTTTTGTGTTTTGGGGGGGAACTTATACTTGGTATTGAGTAAGAGAACAATATAATTTCTAGAAAGAGCAACCAGTTCCTATAAATTCTTTAAAGGATCTGTGGTGATTATACTTAGGTTAAATGACTTCTAAACTAAATCAGCAAACTAGGTCACAGTGTCTTTATCTTTGTTTCCACTTGGGTTTTGCCACTTTAATATTTTTTAAAGCAGTGAAATACTAAGCTACAATCTGTTTATAGTCTTTCTTATTTAAAAAAAACCATCAGAAAGTCTTGTACCATATTCCATATCATGAATAAGTCATATAATGAATAAAGGAGCATCTCATTTTTATACTAAAGAAAACAGAAACATTTTTCTTAATTTTAAGAATGTAGGTCATGAACCCAGGCTTTCTTTAATGTATATTTAAAATATATTCTTATTTTTATATATTTTTTTATTTAATATCTTTAATGTATATAACATCTTGTTTTTATCAACTATAATCAGCTTGCATGATTGTATACGGAAATTAAGTGAAAATGATTCTGTATTAACTAGTCTACACAAAAATTCTGTATGAACCTCCTCATACAGATTTATATGTTAAAAAAAATTCAGTTCAGTCTTTAATCCTTATATAGGCACCAAAGATTTCCATGTTCAGATTCTACCTTGTCAGCAAAACATGTCAGTCTTCACTGAGTTGGAATTCATTACAAATGAAAAACTGATCTGCAAGTAGGTGATAATGAAAAACATTCATGATGCATTTTGATTAGTTGTTGGATTTTGAATGGCTCCAGTTGACGTGCAGCAGTCCTGCTTTTCCAGGGACTGTGCTAGAATCACTAAATTCTTTCCTTTTCATATGTTTTATCTCTGAAAACCAAGACAATCCCTATATTTTCTGCCCCAAAATATGGGCCATGGAATCTGCCTTTGCTGAAGAACCTGTACAACCTTGAATTATGTTGTATCTCTTAATTATAAAAAAGAGGAGCCTGTTATGCTTCTTGTTTAAATCAATGCCATCAATTTGATAGGAACATTCCCTTCTTTTTAATTATTTGATTTTAAATGGCTATAACCCTCTATTAAAACTGAACCAGAAAAATGAGCCAGATTAAAAACAAATTCTTCCTGACTGTGCCTTAACTTTCATAAAACTCAAGGAAAACTATTCTTGCTATAAGTTTTAGTGAGGGAATAAAAATTTAAAATAAAGTCAATGCCAAACATGATTACAAGAAGTATAGGTCAATATAAGTCTTACCATTTTTATCTAATTTATAACTGAGTATCCTCTAAAAGCTTTGTTCTGCCGTGAATTATTTTTACAGCGAAGTTTCACTGTGGCTTTTGATAGTTTATGACCTTCTAAATACCATGAAAGCATCATAAACAATGTGTCGTATACACACATTGAAAATAACTGAGAAGGATCGCCTACTTTATCATTCAGCCCCTGAGGCAGATGGAAATTGTACAGACTGAAGAAAGAAGCTGAGAGTATGAAAACAAACGAATCTTCATCTATCTACAGGAAAGTCGTTTTTCATAACCTGAATTACAAATCACTTCTGCATGGAATTCTGAAGGGAGGGCTCAGCACTGCCAAATATTTGTGGGGTTTTTTGTCACTAAGGAAAACAAATTATTAATCTTAATGAAACACCTGATAACTTTTTGAACCAGAATCAAAAGAAAAGCACCTGTCGTTTTACAAACCCATACCAAAATCTACATGATTTAGACAATTAATTTGTCTTACTTGCTTGAGTGCCACACCAGAATCTTCAAGGCCACACACAGTTGGATAAAATGCCAAAGGTTTTTGACAAAACAAGCCATAGCATGTGTCTAGAGAAGAAGGAGGAAAGTCTGACTGATTTGACAGTTGTTTGGATGGGAACAAGACCGGGAGATGATGTTGCACAAGAAGCCCAGCCTTTCCGTTTGGGTGAGCATTCAGATCCTGCAACAGGGACACTGAAACAAGAGACAATTTCCTTTTTACAATGTGCTCCATCTGAACCACAGACTATGCTTAAATGATCTCTTAATGTTTTTGTTTTATACCTAAAGAGATTAACTGATTTATAATAAATACTTTTTTTGATGATTTTGTTTGAACTCATTTGCTTGCCAGTTTGTGGGACAAATGCTAGGTAAGTTGAGTATAGGCAGAATCATCTTGTTCAGAAAATTGTTGGGAACTGTAATATAGTAGCCTCGATGCAACTTTTCATGAGATTATAAATCTTCTTAGTCAGTCTTCATTGGGTTTCCCCTGATAAAATATCTGGTTTTGAATTTGATTCTTTCCTGTGAACAACTGTATTTATTCAACACATACACTTCAAAAACTTTCAGAGGATTTGTAATTTCACTGATTATAATGGCACTAATACTCCTTCTCTAAATTTGCTCCTGACTTTTTGTTTTATTTTTGGTAAAGGTTTATGACTAGTGTTTTTGTTTCCAGCCACCCACTGAAAAATATTTTAGAAGGGGATTTTTACAACTGCTACTATATAGCATTAAAAGGGTTCAAAAATGGGCTGACATTCTCATGAAGTTCAATATCCAATGATGTCCATGAAATTCTGCTAAAGGAAATGCATCTAGGGAGGAAAAACCACAGGCACCAACAAAGGATGAGGGCCAACAGTCTGGACAACAGCTCTGCAAAGAAGGGCCCGGGGATCCTGGTGGACAACAAGCTGAACATGAGCCAGCGGTGTGCCCTTGTGGCAAAGAAGGTTGACAGCATCCTGGGTTGCATTATGAAGAACATCATCAGCTCAGGGTCAAAGGAGGTGATCCTTCCCCTCTACTCAACACTGGTGAGACACAACTGGAGTGCCAGGTCCCATTCTGGGCTTCCCAGTACACGAAGGACATAGAGTTACTGGAAGAATTCCAGCAAAGGGCCATGAAGATGGTTAAGGGATAAGAGGCAGACAGAGTTGGAGAAGTGAAAGCTCGGGTGGGGAGGCCTTATCCTTGTTTACCTGACGGGCAACAATGAAGAGGACAAAGCCAGACTGTTCTCACTGGCACTCAGTGAAAGACCAAAAGGCAATGGGTACAAAGTGGAATGTAGGTTCCATCTAAACATAAGAAAGAAATAAGATTCGCAGTTTTTTCCTGTGGGGACAGTTACACACTGGAACAGGTTGCCCAGAGAAGTTGTGGCGTCTCCATCCTTGGAGGTATTAAAAATGCATCAGGACATAGACGTGAGCAACCTGTTGTAGTTGGCCCTCCTTTAAGCAGTGTGTTCAGCTAGAGGATCTCGAGAGGTACCCTCCAACCTTGACTGTAATTCTGTGATCATACAAGCAGAGAGACTTTTGGCAGCATAGTACCTATTACTTTCTGCTGTGTTAAGTAGCGAAGGTTTATGCGAATACTTGATTCCACACCAAGGAACAGGCTTTATTAATTAATATTATTAATTAAATCAGTAAACACCAGAACTATGTTAGACATGGCTTAATCACCTAGGCATGTCAGGTAGCTGTGTTTAATACCCCGTAATTAGACTTGGTTGGAATATTTTGCTATAATATTCTATTACACTGAGGTTATCTATTCCTCAGAAACACAACTTTTGAAAAAGGATTTGCTGGGGAATCTTTGTCTGGGAGGGCTAGAAAAAAGGAAAGTGGGGAGAAAAAAGCAAGCGGGATGATTAGACTTGCAAGCATTTTAACAGGAAAAATATCAAATACAGAAACACACAGAAAGAGAGACAACATAGTTAGTGGTCTGTGGAGGAGATGACCAACAGGAACAGCTTGGTTTGGTGTGATTTTTGGATGAAAAAATGTTCTCACACAAGCAGAAACTTTTGTCTCGACATGCAAGCTTCTTAACCAGCAAACCAAAACAAATATTTGCGTCTCTCCTTTGTTATGTACCAGTTTTTATAAAATTCCATGAGGCTTGTTTAAATTCCAGTACAGAATTAAAGAAATTTCAGCACTGCAGCATTCATAATCTTGCCAGTTTAATCACTTTCGATTTGCCAGTAATTCATATTTGAAAGAAAGTAAAAATAAATATAAGAAAGAATGAGAACACTTCTATGAGATCTCTATTTATAAACTTGCATGGAAAGAAGCTTTAAACCAACACCTCTAAGCCATGAATATAAGCAAGTAAAGGCATGAGTCCTAGGTCAGAAGAGTATGCAAAAAGCAGTTGGAGGGCATATATACTTATTTACATAATTAGATATGAGTTAGACTGAGATAACCATTCTGTAATTATACATACAGAAGAAATGTTTGCTGCAGAAAAGGAAAAACCTATGTTGTGTATCCAACACAGAGGTTGTTACGATAATAACTTAATGGAGTAATAGCTGTAGTGTCAGGCTCTTACATATCACCTTTTGTCATCAGAGTTCAAAGTGACTTACAAGCAGGCTGAGTTATTTTCCCTTTTCATTCAACAATTTATTGCTGATGCGAAGAAAAAAAAATGAAGGGATCTCTGAAAACGAATCAGTTGCAAGTAAATCTGGATAACTAACCAGTGTTAAGACTGTTTTCAAATGTCAGCTAGCACAGCTGCATGAGTTTTACTGGACTACATGGACGTCTCCGCCACCTCATACTCCCGTGTGTAAGGCAGGATGTGCTGCGCAACCCTCCATGCGCTACCACCCCACATAGCCAATACTGTCCTCTTGTTCTTATGTAACAACAGAAGAAACTTAATTCTTTCATAATGAGCTGAAAATATCAGATGAAACTCAAAATGACGGTGTGTTTGCTAAGCAAAACACAAAATGCAGACATTTGCCTGTGATACTACAAAGCAACCAGATTGAGGATTTGGATTCCTCCAGCTTATCAGAGTTGATGAAATGGAGTTAATTAAAACTTGATTCATCACTGCGCAGATTACTTCTTTGAAAAAGAACAGATTCATTCTCCAATGGCAAATGACATAATTTGTGATTCCCAAAGTTCTGCGTAAATTTACAGGCCCAGATTTAAAGTGAATGTCTCTGGATCTCAACGATATATTTTTTCAGATTTTTACAGAATAGTTTATTTCCACAGTATCTTTACATGTCCAAAAGTATAAATGAGTTCAAAAGCATACATTGATTGTTGGCTGCTAAATGCAATGGTCTAGAAGCAACCATTTGAGTCAGGACAGCTCTACCCCACTTACTGTCAGAAAGCAAGAAGGTAAACAAGGGGGCAATGTATTTCAGAGTTACCCTGTCTCTTACAGTCTGTTCCTATTACTGACCAGTGTCTAAAGCAGAATTACTGATCTGAGCCAGCACAGATGTTCTTATGTTATGTTGAAAAAAACGAGATTACCTGTCCTCTTTTTTCCCCCCTTTCTTCTTGCTGTCAGACTTCTAACTGAGGCAGTTTACCACAGGGCTTGCAGCCAATGTTCTGGATGTGGCAGGCTGTAACGTCTACTCTGTTTATGCAACCCAACCTTGTTTAGCCTACACTTCACAAAGTGAATTCTAAAATTTAACAAAGTTAAGAAGACAGTACACACTATCTGATTAGGAGACAGAGGGGTTTTTTTAATGATTCGTTCCTGCCAACTCTGCTTTCTTCCTTCAGTTACAAAATTCCTCCCTCCTGGAGAACTGGAATTCCCCTCAGTTAGAAAGGTACTTTCAAGAATACCAAAAGAACAAAAAAAATTACTTGCTTTTGAGGTGTGCGATAGCTAATGTCAGATGTAAATCTATGCGTTTTGTCTAGTACGTGATGGATTAATGAAGTGTGTCCTTATATTTTATTAATGAAATCAAGCAGAAACCCTGAAATCTTTGCATTTCAAAAGTTCATAACAAACAGTCTTTGAACTCAGGAGAAACAAGTCGTTCTAGTGGTGTTTTATCCATACCCATGATGGTCTGTGGATATTAGCAAGGCAAGGTTTGGAGGGAGAGGTAATGTCTTCGAGAAGATGAACTTCTATAGTTGAAGAAAAATAAAACAAGCTTTCTTTCCCACAAGAATTCTATTAGCCTTTGTTTGGAATATATTATTGAAGGTTTAATTGGCATGGAAAGACAGGATTTTTTTTGGATTTCAGCTTTTCTAAATTAGCTGCTCTGTTATGAGACTTCCTGTTGAGAGAAGGGTAAAGAGGTCTACATACAGAAAAATTAGTCTGGAAAAATATTAAAATCCATGTTAGTGTAGCGTAGCCTTGGAAAAAATTTCCAGACTTTATAAACTTTAAGAATATAAATTTTTTCTGATTTTTTTTAATATGAAATGATGAGTTCCCTTCTTTAGCAATTACCAATTATAAGGTCTTAGGATCACAGGATAAACCACTTCAAAAGGGACCTCAGAAGGTCTCTAACCCAGCCTCCTGTTTCAAATGGGGTCAGCTATGAGATCAGAACAGGTTGCTCAGGGCTCTACCCTGCCAGGTCTTGAAAACCTCTAAGGATGGATATTGCATAACCTCTCTGGGCAACCTCTTCAGCTGTCTGACTACCTCATAGCAAAAGTCTTGTTGCTCATATCCAACATGAATCTTGTTTCAATTTTTGTTGCCTCTCGTCCTCCCACCATACAATATTCTGAAGAGGCTGATTCTGTCTTCTCAATAACCCCATAGGCGTGGGCAGGTTGATGTTAAGTTCTGCCCCAAGCTCTCCTCTTCTCCAGGCTGGACAAGCCTTGAGACCAATGGGATTTTAACCTCAGATTTTTATGAATAATGATATCGGTGATCAGTGTTTTTCCTGGAAAATAATTTGGTTGCTCACATATGTTGCCATTTAAAGCACTGTAGCCAGTGTGTGGCAAAAGGTGTAAAACAAAGAAGTTGTATCATAATTGTTCTTTGGTATACCAGCTGACAAAGTGACCTGGTTTTACCTAAGCCTAATATTTATCTATTTTCACATCTGCTTGTTTCTGGCTCTCATGGTCTAAGTGCTCTTTCACAGGCAACAGTTCTGTGGACTTCTAGAATACATACGAAAGTGGGATAGGAACTCCCAACAGTTTCACCATCCTTAAAATGCTTTAAATGTCACAGAAGATGAAAACTGGAAATCAATGTATCCATACATTGATTTACCTATGCTCTAGTATACGGGCAAAATTCTGAACGGTGCACTGAAGTTTGAAGAGGGAACTATCTAAGTAAAGCTGTTGGAGGAAAGCATAATAAAATTAACAGTGTTACAAGGACACAACTGAAGTCTGTTTTGGGCATTATAATGCCTCACCTCATCGTATGAAGCATGTTGCTAGTAAATCAGTTCTGTCTAGAAGATAAATGAGTTTCCTATACCAAAAATGAGCTAGAAGGAAAAACAGGCAGAAAACACAGAGAAAGAAATTAGTATTGCCCACACTTTTAGTAGAATCAAAACGTATTTTTCATTCTTAGCCATTATTATTCCAATTAAAAGCAATTACAACACATTCTATTGCAATTTCATGGCACATTCCCAAGCTCCAGCATTTTCATTACCATGGTGAATTGCCAAATACCTAGAAATGGTAATCTGAAAACTGAGGAAAGATGATGATGAGATATTTGCACTTCAGCTGTGTAGAGACATGCAAAGTGACAGTGTTATATCTTTTGAAGTTTAAAAAGTGCCTTTGGAAAAAGCAACTCCTTTACATTATAAAGGTATCATCTGAGTAAGTAGCATCATTACTATGTTCTACTTTTAGAAAAAAAAATCAGACAGCTCTGTAAGAGCTGTTCTCACTATTCTTTCCTCTGACCTTTTTCCTGTTCTGGATGTGAAGGGAATTCGTATCCCAAAGTGACAAATTGATGGCAACAACTTTGACACTTTATACTCTACTAGGTATATGCTGCTTCATACTATATTTCACACTCCTTTATTTCATCTATCATTAAACACAGGTAGGGCTTTCTGTTCTGAATGCCAAAAACCCAAAGAGAAACAATGGAAATGGAATGGGTGGCAAAAACTAAATTATTTTTTTAACCTATAATATGTTTGAAGCTATTGTTCGAGAGATTCACAATGTTGTTATAGAAATTGCTTTAGAAGTCACATTGCAAATTCAGCTAGTACCTCTATCTTAGATAAGAATATAAAACCTTTCTACACTCTGTCCTACAGGTACACAAGTTAATAAGTGGTTGTGTTCCTTCTGAGGTAAAATCCATCTCCTGAAGAAATAAGCAAATTATGGCACATACTCTAATAGTAAACAACAATCTTGTCTGTTTAAGCAGAAAAGCTGTTTGTTGTTTTTCTCTCTGAGGATTGATCTGGTTGTCTGAAAACACTTCATGATTTCCTCAAATATATATGTATTCAAATACTAATTTGTGACTTCTGTGTACATTCTATTTCAATAGTGTGTACAAATTTGATATCTGAATTTCATATGAGCTAAATCCTGGATTAAAACAGTTTTAAAATAAAATTTAAAAAACTAACCTAAAAAATTACTTAATATTTTTTCTCTTTTCCAGACGTCCAAAACACTCTATCACATTTTCTTCTCTTCTGCCCCGCCCCCCATCCCCTGCCCTGCCTGGACCTGGAGCTGGGAGATTCAGGTATCTCTCTTTATATGCTTCCTCTCCTAGCATTCTTCTTCCAGCATTAACCAGGATTACCCCTTAGGATCCCATGGCTGGGAGCCTGCACTCACCTAATCATCAAGTTCTTCTTCTGATGCTTTCAAAGAAGCGCCTTAGCCACGGTGGGCTGGACTGCAACAGGATGAAAACTCTCTGTATGTGCTACATACTGACTCAGAACGTGAGGATTCTTTCCAGCAACCTACAAAAGCAGAAAGAAAATCTGTTGTAGTCTGAGAATTGTTCCTTATATTTAGAACAAATACAGAGCAACCAAAGCCCTTCTCTTTGTAGTTTCTGTTCCATATTACTTGCTTTACCTCATTATATTCCCTACAAGTGCCGCCTTTACTTTTTACTCCAGACTAGTAGAATTGCCAGACACAGTGCTACAGGTACTGCACAGGGGGAAACATCTGCACAAAGCAGAAACAATGTCATGCTAATTTTCTACTTTTGAATACAAATACCAGAATGTCACTGAGTTTTGTCATCTTTGAAAATAAAGATATACTAACTCACAGCTGGAAATAGTTTTAGCCAAAATTATTTATGGATAGCTAAAATTAAACTTTGACCTCAGCATGTCTGAATCACTCATTTAATACCTGTTTAGAGCAGCTAATTATTGGCAAAAAAACCAGCAAATTAATGTGGTGCTATTTCCACAGCTGGAAATACAATTCATGTTCTTTAGAAGTTCTTCAGAATCAAATAAGAATTAGTAGTACTAAACAATTATAAATTAAAATATTATAATACATTTCCATTAGAGATGATGCAAAATTTTCATGTTTTGGAAATCATTATGTTTCATTGTATGTTATTAATTTATTTCACTATACAGCACTGTAAAAAATACCGATCTATAACTCCAGACATCATTTCTCGTAAAGGTTGAAGTGCTGTCCTAGTTTGGTGTCAGGTCACTTTTATTCCTGATAGAATGGAAAAGCTGGAATGGACTTTACTATGGAAGTGAGAATAATATTTTAACCCATTAATAAATTAAGCGTTCAGATTAATCGAGAGGACATTATTTCTCAGCAAAAAGGTCCATTTCCCAAAAATCTTGAAGAAGCAATTTACTTTTAAAACTCAATTGAGATATTCTTCATTAAAATAAGTATAGTTTTAATAAAATATGTGGAAGTGAAGAGAAAGGGGATCAGTGATATACAGACACGTATAAAGAAAGTCGTAGCAGTGACAAGTTTGGAAAGAGTCAAGGACTTGAATCTCCCACTCAAGAGGAAATTCCATTTTGCAAAAAAAGGCCTTGGAAGTCTTGGTGGACAACAAGTTGAACATGAGCCAGCGGTGTGCCCTTATGGCAAAGAAGGCTGACAGCATCCTGGGTTGCCTTATGAAGAGCATCAGCAACAGGCCAAAGAAGGTGATTCAACACTGGTGAGACACATCTGGCGTTCTAGGTCCCGCTGTGGGCTCCCCAATACACGAAGGACATAGAGTTACTGGAAGAATTCCAGCAAAGGGCCACAAAGATGGTTAAGGGATAGGAGCATCTGTCATATAAGGATAGGCTGAGACAAGCTGGGGCTGCTCAGCTTGGAGAAGAGAAGGCTCAGGGGGAATCTTAACCATTTGTATAAAAATCTGACAAGTGGCAGTGAAGAAGGCGAGAGTCAGCCTCTTCTCAGTGGTACCCAGTGAAAAGACAAGAAGCAATTGTCAAAACTGGAATACAAGAAAGTCCATCTATACGTTCTTAGTTCCACGGTTGCCTACATCTAACAGGAGAAATGGGATATTTTCCCCTCTTCTGTCTTGCTGACAGCTCATTATTTAGGAAGCTCAGAAGTAGGATTTTAAACCCTTTAAAGCTGTAGAAGACATACAATTTTTCACTTCTTAGGATAGTTTTCTAACCATCTGACGAATATAAAGCTGGGGAATTGGGTGTAGAATCTTATAAAAAAATAAAGATGGCCGTAAGTATCAAAATTTTTGGTGCAGCCATAATGAAGTTATTAGCAGCAGTCACTTAGGATCTTAAATATTTTTGTCCAGTAAAATGAAGTGGCTACAATTTTTCGGACACAAAAGAAGTGTAGGGTTTTTTTTCTGGATCCTTGTATAGAATACTGAGTACTAGAACGCTGAGTCACCATCTGAAGGATTTTTGACTCCGGCCCAACACAGTAACTACTTCGTCTAACAATTTTCACTTCGCTTTGCTTTTTCTCCTTAAGAACTTTTTCTCTTCAAGAATTTTTTTAGTAGTTTTAAAATTAAGGTCTTTATTATACATCCCAATGACTTTATACCATCTTGCTGTTTGAATTGTCAGATATCACGTCTGTTCTGTTCTGATATTTATTGTTTTGGCAACTACTTCCAAACATGTATATAACAGCTGTACCTGTCTTTGAATCATGCATCTTAATTTTAGTTTGATTTGGCTTCCATCCAGCTACAGTTATCAGAGATAGTACAAATTCCACCACAGTAATGCTAAAGGATTTAGGATCGTCCCAGAAGTATTCCTTACTCTTAAGTGGATTTGTTTCATTTGTCTTCTCTACTTCCTCTTCTTTCCCAGCTTTGGATCAGATTTGGAGAATGGAGAAAAGTGTATTGGATATGTGTGAGTTGTTATGGTCCCTGAACCTCAGCAATCTCATCTTCCTAGGAGTTGTTCATCAGTTGCTTTTATGCTGTTTTGTTTCACTGTTACAGAGGATCTGCCACCTAGTTCAAGTCTTTGTCACTAAAACAGGAGGACTGTGAGCAGCACTCGATCTCTGCAAGACACAAAACACAAGAATTCTTTGCTTTATGTTGCTGTTTTCTACTGCTATTTGCAATTACGTCTGAAAATCTGAAACCACAGAAGCATAGAATGTAAGGGGTTGGAAGGGGCCTCTGTGGGTCATCTAGTCCAACCCCCCTGCCGAAGCAGGGTCACCTACAGCAGGCTGCACAGGACCTTGTCCAGGCAGGTCTTGAATATCTCCAGAGAAGGAGAAGCCAAAATCTCCCTGGGCAGCCTGTGCCAGGGCTCTGTCACCCTCAAAGTGAAGAAGTTCTTCCTCATGTTCAGATGGAACATCCTGTGCTTCAATTTGTGCCCCTTGCCCCTTGTCCTGTCGCTGGGCACCACTGAAAAGGGTCTGGCTCCATCCTCTTGACATCTACGCTCAAGATATTTATAGGCATTTATAAGGTCCCCTCTCAGCCTTCTGTTCTTCAGGCTGAACAAGCCCAGCTCCCTCAGCCTCTCCTCATAGGAGAGATGCTCCAGTCCCCTCACCATCCTTGTAGCCCTCTGCTGGACTCTCTCCAGTAGCTCCTTATCTTTGTTGAACTGGGGAGCCCAGAACTGGACACAGGACTCCAGATGGGGCCTCACTAGGGCAGAGCAGAGGGGGAGGAGAACCTTCCTCGACCTGCTGGCCACACTCTTCCTAACGCACCCCAGGATCCCATTGGCCTTCATGGCAGCCAGGACACACTTCTGGCTCATGGTCAACCTGTCATCCACCAGCACTCCCAGGTCCCTCTCCACAGAGCTGCTCTCCAGCAGGTCTGCCCCAAACCTGTACTGGTGCATGGGGTTGTTCCTCCCCAGGTGCAGGACCCTGCACTTGCCCTTGTTGAATTTCATCAGGTTTCTCTCTGCCCAGCTTTCCAGTCTGTCCAGGTCTCGCTGAATGGCAGCACAGCCTTCTGGTGTATCCACCACTCCTCCCAGTTTTGCGTTATCGGCAAACTTGCTGAGGGCACACTCTTAACTCTTCATCCAGGTCGCTGATGAATAAGCTGAATAAGACTGGGCCAAGTACTGACCCGGGGGAAACACTACTAGTACCAGGCCTCCAAGTAGATTCAGTGCCTCTCATGACAAGCCTCTGAGCTGTGCCATTCAGCCAGTTCTCAATCCACTTCACTGTCCACTCATCCAGCCCACACTTTCTGAGCTTGCTTATGAGGGTGTTATGGGAGACAGTGTCAAAAGCCTTGCTGAAGTCGAGCTAGACAACATCCACGGCTCTCCCCTCATCTACCCAGCAGGTCATGCCTTCGTAGAAAGCTATCAGATTAGTCAGGCATGATTTCCCCTTGGTGAATCCATGTTGACTACTCTTGATAACCTTCTTTTCCTCCACTTGCTTGATGATGACCTCTAGAATGAGCTGCTCCATCATCTTTCCCAGGATGAAGGTGAGGCTGACAGGCCTGTAGTTCCCCGGATCCTCCTTCTTGCCCTTTTTGAAGACTGGAGTGACACTGGCTTTTCTCCAGTCCTCGGGCACCTCTTCTGTCCTCCAGGACCTCTCAAAGATGATGGAGAGTGGCTCAGCAATGATATCCACCAGCTCCCTCAGCACTTGTGGGTGCATTCCATCGGGGCCCATGGATTTGTGGGCATCCAGATTGCTTAGGCGATACCTCATGCAGTCCTCCTCGACCAAGGGAAGGTCGTCCTCTCTGCAGGCTTCCTCTCTTACCTCCAGGGCCTGCAATTCCTGAGGGTCAGTCTTAGCACTGAAGACTGAAGCAAAGAAGGCCTTCAGTAACTCTGCATTCTCTGCATCCTCTGTCACCAGGACACCCACCTCATTCAGCAGTGGCTCCATATTATCCCCAGTCTTCTGTTTGCTATTGATGTACTTGAAGAACCTTTTCTTGTTGTCCTTGACATCCCTTGCCAGATTGAGTTCCAGGTGGACCTTAGCCTTCCTCGTTGCATCCCTGCATACTTTGACAGCATTGCTGTACTCTTCCCAAGTGGCCTGTCCATCTTTCCACATTCCATAGACCTTTCTCTTCCACCTGAGCTCCGCTAGCAGCTCCTTGCTCATCCGTGCAGGTCTTTTGCCTCCTTTTCTAGATTTCTTTCTCAAGGGGATGAACCAATCCTGAGCATGGAGGAAGTGACGTTTAAACAGCGACCAGCTCTCTTGGACCCCCCTGCCTTCAAGAGCCCTGGTGCATGGGATTCCTCCATGTAGCTCCTTGAAGAGGCCAAAGTTAACTCTCCTGAAGTCCAAGGCTGTGATCCTACTTGTCGCCCTGCTTCCTCCACGCAGGATCCTAAAGTTAAACATTTCATGGTCACTGCAGCCAAGGCTACCACCATCCTTCACATCCTCAATCAGTCCCTCTTTGTTCATTAGTACAAGGTCTAGCAGAGCACCTCTCCTTGTTAGTTCCTCCACAACTTGCATCAGAAAGTTATCATCAATGCTCTGTAGGAACCTCCAGGACTGCATGTGCCTGGCTGTATGATCTTCCCAGCTGATGTCAGGGTGGTTGAAGTTCCCCATGAGAATGAGGGCCTGTGACTGTAAGGCTACTTTCAGCTGCTTGTAGAAGGCCTCATCACCTTCCTCCTCCTGGTCATGTGGCCTGTAGTACACACCCACAATAACATCATCCATATGAGGCTGTCTCTTAATTCTAACCCATAAGTTCTTAACTCATTCTTCATCCATCCCCAGACAAAGCTCAATGCATTCCAGTTGCTCCCTCACACACAGAGCAATTCCTACCACCTCGCCTTGTTGGTCTGTCTTTCCTAAAGAGTCTATAGCCATCCTTGATAGCATTCCAGTCATGCGAGCTGTCCCACCACATTTCTCTGATGGCAACCGAGTCATAGCTGTCCTACTGTACAATGGCTTCCAGCTCCTGTTTATTGCCCATGCTACCTGCATTGGTGTAGATGCGCTTGAGCTGGGCTGTCGATCTCACCCCTGACCCTGGCATGCCATGCCTGGGCTCATCTCTAGTGAGATGGGTGATGTCCCCTTCCCCCTTCGAACCCAGTTTAAAGCCCTCTCAATGAACCCCACCAGCTCGTGGGCAAGAATCCTTTTTCCCCTTTGAGATAGCTGGACTCCACCTGTCACCAGCAGGCCCGATGCTGTGTACACCTCCCCATGATCAAAGAAATCAAAATTTGACCGATGGCACCAGTCCCTGAGCCAGCTGTTAAAGAGGTGAGTTTTCCTGCCTCTTTCAGTGCTCTTCCCTGCCACTGATGGGATTGAGCAAAGCACCACCTGTGCCCCTGATCCTTCAACCAGTCGCCCCAGTGCCCTGAAGTCCCTCTTGATGGCCTTGGGAATTCTCTCCGCTATGTCGTCACAGTGAAACAAGTTTCAAATGAAACAGTGCATTTATTAACATCATTGCTACCTTGGCAAATGACTGGTAGAATTTTATTTTTCAATCTAAAAAGTCATTAGGAGCTACTATTGGAAAATATTTAATAGTTGGTATTGAAAATCAGATAGAAGGTAAAGGTTGGTTTGAAAGAAGAAAACGGTAGAAATACATTTTAATGTAGGAAAATGTACTCACCCTTTTCAGGATAAAACCCATGTTTATTTCAAAACTTTGGTTCTATTTTTATTGTATCTCAAAATTTTAATGAAATATTACAGTTTTATAAAAGTGCTGACAACTGAACGCTTTGCTTCTAAAACCTGTAAGCAAATTCTTTGTCCTATTTCAGAACAAAACTTTGCATCTTACATCATTCTCTGTACAATGAAAAGAAATTGTCTTTACTATAGATGCAGGTCACAAGAAATTTAATATTCACATCAGTCTTTGTCTTTCTATATTTCCTATACTAGTTTTTATATTAGAAAATAAAACTATTTGATGTATTTCACGCTATAAATTACTGAACTAATCTGATCTTATATTGCTGTACAGTTTGCATTGCAAGTTAGATTCTGTGGTAAAATTCATGTTTTTTTAATTCATTGCTGGCATTCAGTTTGTTTGTGCATCTACTTCATTGCAATATATTTAGGGACAAATACAGAATAAAACAAGTCCTGTATGTCTGTCATTTGCTTTTTTTTAATTCTCTGTCTTGTAATGGAGCCACTGCATGCCTGAGCACTCCATTAACTGTCCTCATACCTAAGTAAAAAAGAGTAGTTTAAACATGCCTAATGTCCTAGTGAACGCAAATGTTCTATTTCATTTACAAAAGCAAGTTTAAGATTGCCAATGTGATAAATTAAATGCACACAAAATCATTTAAGTGATTTCATTATTTCAGCTGGCAATCATTTTTGATCATCTGAAGATGCCTTTATAATCTTCCATCTGATAATTGTTCAGACACACATGAAATGCTGTATAAAATATTTATTAACTCAGTTACATCTAATTTCTAACAAGATGATTATTTCTTAAGGTTGTGTTTTCTTTAAGATACTTTTTCTATTACATTGGAAGTTTCCCCTCTAATCCTAAAGGGAATGTATTAGCAATTTCAAACTACCCTATACTTGACAAACATAATATCAAGCACCCTTCCAAGTTTTCTACCAGGCTTTCTTCTAAGTTACTGACAGAAATGGCCTCCTGGCATTTGTGATGTGTTTTTTTAAATCTGATTTTGTTATTTGTTTAGCACACGACACCCAGGAATGTTGGTGTATAGTGTTTATTCTCTAAACTCAAGAGTTTGATGTAAGTTTCCCCACATAACATTTTTTTGAAGAAAAGCCCATGAAAATTCCCTATGCTAGGAGTTAGAATAAGAAATCCATGAAGTTTGCATTAAAGAGATCTACTGGTCCCTGGTGACTTCTGACGATGGAATCCTTAGTATGCTTCATGCCTAAAATATGTCAAGGAAAAATCAAAATTAACTCAGTTAATTTTGATCATCTAAGTGTCTCTTACAATAAGAAATGGATCAGTCCCTCTGCAGATGTAGCAGATTAGCCATGAATTATTCAGCATCCAAATACACATGACAATTGGCTTCTATTATGAAATATACATGATTCATAAGACATCTTTAATACATTTTCACATCTCAGAGGTACAAAGTGTAAAGGCAGAAAAGTGCGAAATGGATATATAGGAAAGTTTTATTTCATATCACTTTTTTCTCCTGCTCTGTTCAATAAGGGTTAACGAAACAACCATGTACTAATTTATTCTATATGTGTATTTTTTCATAGTTTTGTTATAAAAATTTACTTTCTAGTAATTCTCTTTTTTGTCATAGCCTCAACAGAATTATTTAAGGACAGGCACCATGGCTCCATTTGGAAGAAAACAAAACACAAAATATCTGTCAATCATGCCAGATATAAATCTTTTATACATATAAAGTTGTAAGTAGATTTTTTCTTTTTACGTGTAGGTCTGCAAGTATATACGCAGGCATATGTATGTATGTGTATGTATATGTATAGATATTTTGACATCACAGTGAAGATAAGGAGTAATTTCCACTGGACATTCTTCTTTCCTTTGTCTAACTAGTGCTTAAAGGTACCCTAGCTGTAAGTCTTCAGGACCAAATAAAACCAGCAGCATTTAGAACATCCCAGTTGAGGATGTTTTATTAAATTGCACAATAAACAAAAAGAACATTAAAAGGTTTCTGATTGCATAGTTACTGTTCAACAAGAAATAGTATTCGCATGCCAGGAAAGCTCATTTTTCAAGTACTGCCCTGTCTTGAGTAAGGTAGTGAAGTGAAATCTCATTACAGCAGACCGTAAGTCTGTCCGAATGTAACACCTTGCTTCCATGTTTTCAGAGCATTTCTTTTAGCTTTGACTCTTAAACTCAAATGACTTTCTAGAAAAAAATGTTGAAGTTTTAAAAAAAAAGTTATTGAAAAATACATTGGGCTGAAATGTAGAGGAAAATAGCAATAATTTTGAAGATGTTTCCAAAGCTAAAAAGGAATTTGAAAACCATCTAAATCATCTCCAACAAGAAAGTCTGTTATTTCAATTGACCAGAAATTTTCATCCAAATACGTCTATATATTTTTTCAGATATATTTTTTGATAATTTATGACAGACTTACTCCTAGAACTTGCTCTTAGAACATAGAATACTGAGAACAAGAAAAGAAACACAGAGTAGTTAAACACATGTTACTTAATACTCTACCTTTATAGATATCTAAGAAAATTAACCTCTGTGTATGACAATACGCTTTGCTGTCTTCTGGAATTAGACCAAACTTACGCAGCATTCTGAAAATTTGAAAGATGCTGACAAGCATTAGGTTATCCCTGCAACACTGAGAAACTGGTGAAGACTGGTGGCCTGGACATCAACATTTTTCTGCCATTCTAGAACCAGACACCAACTTTGAAGTCTCCAGTTCACATTACTTGCCACTTCTTGCTGCAGACCTGTGTGAGCAGCGGGCAGCCTGCGTGGCAAGCTCACTGTCTTCTCTTCAAAAGGACTGTTAGACCCGAGCATAAAGACTGGTAACTCAGCATTTCCTATGGAGTCAGACAGCTACAGATTCAGATAATCTTTAGAAAATAGGCGTAGAAGTTTGTTCCATTACACTTCAGAGCTGTAAGCCATTGCTTCCCCATCAATTCAGCCTTTTTTTCAGAGAAAATAGGATAACTGCATCTATACTATACCCTCCCCACTAAAATATTAGACCACTCAGTACCATCATACCGTCTGCTTACCAGATACAGAGATACACTTCTGCTTGATAAGGCAAATACTAATTTCACAGAAGCAGGGATTCCTGACAGACTTGTTATAGCCAGCAAGCGTGTTTATCAGTAAGCTACATGGCTGCTACGGCTGTTAGTATGTGAGTAAAAGCTTTTGTGATATAGGAGAAAAGATTTCAGCAGCAACTTAATCATTTGCATTCACAGATATATTTTCAAATTTTGGACTCTCCTGTGTTTCAATGACCAAGTCCGAAGGCTGGATTAGATGAATCTGACATAGTTGTGTTCAAAGAAATTTGTTTCGCAGCTGCAAATTCTTTTGTAGAGATTTTGTCCACTAGTAACAACAGCCATATTGTACAAAAGCTAATAATTCTTCTCCTTCCTTTGAATAAAAAAACATTGCTTAGCCCATCTGCTTTACTACTTCTCACTCTAAAGTCTAATTTTCCAGTATTCCTTGGAATATGGAATGGAAAAAATGGACATGGTAAAAAAAGTTCTCGGTTTTCAAGAAATCGAACTAATGTTCCATAATGGCAGAGGATCATGCAGATAAGGCCACTGAATCAGTGATCTGAACATGGAAAAGAAAATCTGAAATACTTCACGTCTGTGGACAGGAAGCCTTTCATATTCTTAGTCAAATCTTCTGGTAAAATAGACTTGCTGTTAAAAGGAGCAATTTCTAATACAAGCAAGGTCCTAATAAAACTTCAGTATGTATGCCTGGCAATGCAGACTCTTGCCTGACCCTGGCTGCCAGCCCTGGGACTAGCAGCACCCTGACAAAAAGTCTCATGGAGTTGGCATCAAAGGTGACAGAGACCTGCATGCAAGTCTTTTGTGCAAAGCGGAGCATATCTTCAACAAGAAAGATCAGAGACCTGACTCTTGAGTTTCCTACGCTGCAAACCACTATCCACTAGGGTATGTTTTCTTCAAAACAAATATTGCAATCTGTTTGACAGATGTGTAGCAAGCGCTTAAAACTCTTCAAGCAGTAAGAACACAAGCAGCTCCTTGGGTAGTTAAACCTGACATAGTAAAACCAGAAGTTTTGGCTTGATACCTCCCATATTCTGAAAGCCTCAAATTTCCGAAGGGAGCGAAAGTATCTTTAGAAAGAGATTCAGCAAACTAAGTCTGAAATTTTTTTTCTTATGTGGGAAGTATGTGGTGCTTAAAGCAGGCCCACATCTGGATCTATCAAGCATTATTTTCATTACGAATGTCAGCAGGAATGAGGAAGCATCCCACAAACATGGATAAAAGAGGTTTCCAGGAAGAGGGAAGTTATCTTCAGACCTACCAGAAGGTGATATTTCTAACTAAAGAGTAAGGTTTAGTTAGACAATGATCATAGGTGGCATAAGAATGAAGAAAACTAAGTAAAACTGAATGCAGCCAAAGATTTTTAAAAGGAATTTCAAAGATTTAAAGGAGGAAAATTCCAAATGTATTGGGATACCTCCAGGAGCAATGAGCTCCTTCCACAGAAACAAGACCCATATGGCCTTTCATTAAGTCATTCATTCAGTATAAATTGCTTCAATGAGAGTTTTGTTACCCTGCTCTAGGTTATTCATACAGTAGCAACAACGAGATCTATTGAAGGTCAAAGTGAAAAATATGGGTTTTGTGGAGTACTAAAGAAACTTGTTTCCCCAACTGTATTCATTGCAGTCTTGCAAGTCTGTTAAGATCATCACATCAGAAAAACATTGTCTTTAATGTAGAATCCTGAACATACATTTACTCTAGAGTAATCTAATGTTTTACAACTCCAGTCAATCTACAATGTATTCTTTGAAGTTTAGCAATTTTAGCAGTATAATGTAAATTGTTACCTTTTAAGATTTTGTTGAATTATTTAAGATTAATTAGTAAATAGCAACTGCCTCTGAATAAGCAAGAAAACTATGTGTAGGAGCTTAACACTTCCTTTTAAAAGCTTTTTTTTCCCCGAACTCTTTCTAACAAGAGTAAGTTTTCTGTACAAATGAGGATGTGTAAGAAACAGTATAATGTTAAATTCAGTTGCACTGGGAGTTAGAAGGAGATGGGAGAAAACAGTCTGAAAAATAAGAAAAGAGGAAAAAAGCGAAAGACAAACAAATTAATTACTGTGTTTCTAAGAGTCTCAAACAGAATTAGAAAAGCTAGAAAATTTGAATGAAGTAGTTGACAGCTGGTGGCTTGTTTTTTAACCACTCGATGCACCATTATATCGCCATCACCTATTGTTATGATCAATGGTATATTATTACAGATCTGCTCAGCAATTGGGTGTATTTGGAACATTTAGCATCAGACAGGTTGTTAATTTAAAAATCCCCCAGAGTGCTGGGGTTGTTTTTTTATCATGGCATAGCAACCAGTTATCCAGAGTTGCCTTTGTGTTACACTGATGTTTTTTTCGTTTCTGCTTATAAATAAACTGCATTTCTTTGATCATTGATAACTGTTGGATACTTTAAGATTCATGACAAGCTCTGAATACCTAACAGCTCTGCACCTTGTCTTATTTTGTTCCTGTCACTGTTACTACACACACATTACACGAAGTGGCATACCTTACTCATCTGAGCAGAGGATGGGTGATGAAATGCACTTGCCTTTTAATAATATTCTTTTGAAGTGTAGAGATCATATTCAGAATTAAATGCAATAACACAGATGTGTATGAAAGTTTGAAAACATTGAACTCTACCAACATGACATACAGTTACATTTGGCTCAGGTTGAGAAGGCAGAAAAAATGAGAAGAAAGAGCAAAAGCAGTCTCTGAAGTCACCACCACTTGCTTTTGTCCCCTGACCTAGCTTAGAGCCACTCTCACTCAGGGACCAAGTCTTTGCCCTGTCTTTCCATCTCTTCTTTTCTCTTATACCAAATGCGAGGAGATGCAGAGAATGGAGTTAGTTACCTGAGCTTTTGCAGTGACAGGAAGAAGCATAAGCTGAAACTTTAACACATTTCTTAGCGCATAAAACAAGGCCAGAGAAAAGGATTCAGTCCATGCCCTGAACAAAGCAGCCCCTTTTTTTGCAGGGCCAGTAGACAAAACACACAACGATATCTCTATCTTGGAGATAATTATCTTACTTACTATCTACAGATTAAAATACGCCCTTTCCAGAAGCCCGTAAACATTCCTGATCTTTACAAACCAAGTCCTGTTTGGGACTGCTGCTTTATGGAATAAGGAAAGGAGTCTGTATCTCACTTCACATCTTGAGAGGTCTCTTCAGTTTGTAAAGGATGCCATGTGTTTCTTCAGCTGTCAGAGTGCTTTTACACATTACAGATGGAGGTTATGGGGGACACAAGAATGGACGTCATTTATGCCACTGCTCTTTTTAAGCGCTAGGAAAAGCAAACATTCCCTACTTTCAAAACAAAATAAAAAATAAAATGGTTACTCGTTATTTAACTATCACTGATCTCAGCCAGCATTTTAGGAGATAAATGTTAGACTATAAATTCCAGGCCTATTTCCACCTCATCTACCCTCCCCATCGTAGTAAAAGGGGGGTGGGGGAGAGGAGATGATGAAACATCATCATGAAGGCCTATTTGGTTTAGGTCAGCTAAGAGCTATTATCATTACTATATCTTGTCAGATCAGTGAAGAACTCTGTAGCTACTCTTAATTTGCACTGTCTGGTTTTCAGCCATGAAACTGCAGTGCTGTACTGCAATAAGATGTACCACCCCTACATCTTTAACCTTGAGATGAAGACACTCATTGATAATTACTATCTGCTTCTAGTAGAATTATTCTTTCTGGCTTTTCACAATAGGTGTCGTGCCTCTCTCCAGCACCACTTCGACACCACTGATTTGAATATCCCTGCTTAAATGCTTTGTACATAAAACATAACACTCTCACAGAACTTGGGAATAAGGACTGGCATGTCTGAAAGGCTTACAATAAAATGAAAGTCTAACAAAGACCTGACCTTGATAAGCACTCACTATCACAGTTTCATCTGTGGGAAGAGCAGACTTCTATCAGGTGCAGTACACAGCGCTCATTTTCAGACTTTGGTCTAAACTACCCCATAGGGAAATTAATGCACAGGTTTCAACAGCCCACCAGTCTCACTCTAATGGAAACTTTGTTTTGAACTGGGTGAGGCAAGCCCAACTCTAGCTGCAAACATCAATGAGTAAGGGAACAATGCCAAATAAACAGAACTTCAAAAGTAAAATGCGATGGGTTTTTAATAAACTCACCCAGATTCCAAATTGCAGTTTATTTTGACAAAGCTGAAAATAATTACCTGCTTAATGAGCTTCACTTGAAACAGCCTTTGTAAGGTGTTCTCATACTATTGTGAGCAGTCTTGTAGGAGTATTTAGAAAGACATATTTAAATATTTATTGGGATACAACACTATCATCTGTTAATGTAATGTCATAGGGTGGTAAATGGAACATCAGAGACATATTTATTAGTACAATAGCACAGCAGAAACTAATAACTTTTTCAGCGTCCTCCAGTAACACATGTTCAATGCATTAGTAAGAAGCAAATTTTAACTTTTTTCATTCTTACTTAATGCTATCACATCTCACTTGAAAGGGGGAAAAATATCCTAATCAGTGATCAGCTGATCTGCAAATCAGGCTCTGTCAAAAGACATTTTTTCACTAGTAGCTTAAGTACACTCTGAGAGAATTGTTTATTTTAATCCCTGTTCTGCCCCTGTACCGTGCTGTCACCTCATTTGGCCCTTGTATACTCCACGATAAAAGACCAAATTACTGTAAAGCAGCTCTAAAGAAACTCGTATGCATCTCGGAAAACAACTAGAAGAGCACCCCAAACACCGTTCTCAAGATGCACACTGCCTCATAGCTTAGCGCAGAGGCCATGCTGCGGTATGAAATGGAGCGATAGGGGTAGAAAGAGTGCTTAAAAAAATAAAAAGCCTGAATTTCAACTTTATATTTTTTCTAGCAGAATTACAATTTTTGGTGCCTGGAGCAAGGGCATAAACACAGTATTAAGTCATTTGTCATTTGTATGACAAAATAGCGTAGGTCATTCTAATTAGAGATAGGTCTGCATAGCATTCAAAAAGCACAGGCTTGTCCAGTAATTGTTTATGAGTTCTTACAGTTGTTTTCATCAGGGGACAGATGTAGAAATCAAGAAAAGCTGAATTGCTTAATTCATCAGCGTCCTAAAGGGCCTTTTAAAATTGGTATTACCCTCCAGTTATGGACTTTAGCATAAAGATGTCTTTGAGCTTGCCTTATATTATTTTTTCTCCAATTATTAGTCTAGAAGCAAAGAACCACAATTCATTTTTTTACCATCCGTTATGGATACACTGCAAGCAAAATACAAGCTGTAATAAGCATATAAATTATGGAAAGACATGAAGTCCAAACATGCACACATCGAAGACTGATTCTGTGCCATATATTCAGAAAAAGCCCCACTTGTGTTACTTTCTATTTTGTCTGAGTAAGGACGGAAGGAACAGGCTTGTACATATCACAAATTCAGACCCACAGTAGGATTTTATTGAATAGTGTTTCCCCACATTTTTCATACCCTCAGTCCTCTGTAAGAACATGGTAACCACAAAGAAAAGAAGCATCAGTTCAGAGTACATGGCGTGATCCATTCTATATAATAAAATATTCATGCCTCTAAAAGCAAAACAACCTCAAATGAGTGTCTATAAAAATCTCGATCATATTTTTGTTTCAGTGAAAATTATTTACATAGTGACTGCGCATTTGACTGTCCTAATTAATAGTGCTTCTGTGAACAGTTCCAGAAAAGATTGGTTTCCTTCCTCTCTCTTTCATTTGTATTTGTGAAAAAGGCACAGCCTTGCTGTAGAATCAGGACAACAAAAGGACAGAAAGGTGGGGTATATGAGAAGTTGTCTTCAAGCAAAGTCTGAGAAATACAACACATAACGACAAGTCAACTTGGCATGGCTCCAGCTCTGAAAAGAAGTATTCAGGTGAGATCAGGAATAATGCAGTATATTTTCTAGATTTTAACACGACTGTAATATATATTTCTATCATAAAATTTTCTAAAGGCAAAGGACACAGTGATAATGATGGCAATTTTGTATTCCAAGTGAGCAGCAGCAACTGCCTTTCTAGACTCTATTTTTTTGTTTTTGTCACAAGAACTCTTTATTGAAAAGGCTCTGCTTTAAACTGCTGACATTTTCAGCTAAAATCTGTTGTGATTAAATACCAGAAAGAGCTGAGACTCAAAAGAGTCATTACAGTAAGATTGTTACCATCTGATTCACAAGCATCTACTTGTAGACTTGTTATTAGTCCATCTGTTCTACTCTTATTTATCGAGACAGGGAAATATATTCCAATTCCAATTCTAATGTAGAGCCTGCTGCGTTAAACGAATGTTGCACACAAGAAAAGTATGGCTGAAATATCAGGAAATTAATTTATTCATGAAGAGGGAGGGGAATGAAAAGGGGTTGAGGAATATCTGTTTCTTTGCTTAGTAAATGCAGGAAGACTGAGCTGAATATGATGTGCCCAAACAGTGCGCAGGAATGTTATTGTGTAAAAGAAAAATTGAATGACAAATAGAAAGCCAATGTATTTAACTAGCTGCTTTTAAACTATTAGAGGCTTTCAAAGAAACCTGTACCACTGAAGTGAAGTACAGCTGACTACAGTGATGCTCTCATCACCTCTTGAGAGACTACAATTTTTCTAAGTAAAATTATTGCAAATATACAAAGGGGAAAGAACTTTCATTTGGAATTTATTCTAAGTGACCTCCAAATCCTACATTAGTTATGCAGGAAGGCACAGTAAAACCTGCAGTAAACATCAGCTCAGAAGGCAACTTCTCTTAGTAACTGCTTGAAAGAATCCCCAAGGTTTCTACTACAACTTTATATGACCTTTAGTGAAAGGCCCCTTCTATTGATTGATATCTTTTGCTGGTCCCTTCCCTGGGTGGTTGCAGTAGATGGCATGGGCTTCATTTTAGAGCAGTTGTGCACCGTGGAAGTGAGTAGGGTTGAAAGCAAAGATATTGAGCTTCGTGTCTTCATATGCAAATAATTACAAAGTCATCTGCTATCTACAGTTATTTTACTTACTTAGCATTAAGTTTTACAGATCAATAAAGAACATTTAAGTCATATAAATTTCTTCAGTATTTTTTGTTTTAATCACTTTTTGTAATTTTTATACTACACCTTTCTGAGCTCTTGGGTCTGGACACAAATTATTTGTTACAATAATTATACACTATCATGTTTTATTTTTTAAAAGGTGGACTTTTGATTCTGGTCCATCACTGAATCCTCTGATGACAGCACACTCAGCTCATGCTTGGAAAAAGAAAAAGGGTCACTTCAGTGTTTCTGGCAGAAGCACTGAGGACAATGTCTCTGCTCCACAGGGCTAGGTCATCTGCTCCCAGTGCGACCAGAAAACACTCCGTGAAAAGACTGCTGAGCTTTCTAGGGGAAGCCAGCTTCATAGCTACAGAAATATGACACATGGTCAAAACGCCAAAATTTGGCAAGAATCCTGACAATGCACACTGGAGGAACAGGTATGCTGCAGGATACACCAAGGTGCCAGGCTCATGTGCAGGTGTGCACTTGTTTATGTATGCACACAAAGCATGTTGGAGTATTTGTATCAGAAGTCTGCACATAATTCGGATGTTTGCTTTAATATTAACACTAAAACTACAATTGGAAGTTTAGGATTTCTCTGAGATACATCCTAGATTTGCTGAGCTGTTCTACAGTTGGCTTTGTACTTTGGGTAGGGAACGTCAAATCATTCAACTGTCAAGGGACACCACAGTGCCTCAAAGATGGCATATTTGGCTCAGGGCTTCCAGCTCTCCACATACATCTCTCATCAATTCCTGGCAATGGTAACCACAGTACAGGTAGAAAAGTTTCACCTGCATATGGCCGTCACCTGCAGAAAGATATTTTGTAGGACTATAGCACAGTTCAAGTTCAAGGACAGTTTCTACCCCTCAGAAGGTTCTTAGAGAGGATCTTTTATTTGTGATATATGAATAAACACAGGATGGCTGTGAGTAGCTATTAATCTGGGAGCAGGTCCAAGGAATCAGAATGCGACTAGCATCAGAGCTTCCAATGAAAAAAAGCCAATCTCTACAGACGTGTCCAAGAAGCCTTTCCTTGTCATGACACACTGTATCATGACATTTGGGTTAAGAGATTACAGCAGTCCAGGAGCAAGTAAATGTCTTCTTGGTCCCTGTTGAAGTGGAGAATAACAAATGAAATTCTGAAATTCTGAAACTGAAGGGCAGCATTAAAATATTTTTGAAGGGAGAGTGTCCTCAAAGGGCTCATTAGGCTTTTTCTGAATCATGGCTGTGAAACCAGAATTATATAATTGACAGAAATATGCAAAAATACAACAGATTTACAGAGGCAATTAATGTTGTGAAGAAAATAATTCTCTTCTAGAGGGATCTTTCAAAAAAGATACTCCCAAGGACTTTTCTAAAACTATAAATGTATAACATACAATACTTCTACACATCTAAGGCTTATATATTACACTGTAAGATCAATATAAACCTTCTTGCATCCGTGTATATGTATGTACAGGACTGGAGATAAGACAAGCAAGTTTGGTAGAGTGCTGAACCCGTCTTAAAGTGACCAGGAGACTGAAATTAATAAGTTGAGAACCTTCTCAAAAGTTCTGGCTAAATCACTTTAATCTCTGAAACCATTCTGCAAGTGTTTCTAAAGGACTTATCAAAATAAGTGTTGTACCTCTACTGCGGCCGGAAAGAAAACAAAACCCACTCACACCTATCTGGCTAGCTTTCATCTATCCTGTCCTTCTGTTTCCATTCTTGGCTGTTTAGTCTGGCTGCACATAGCTTTTCTGGTCCAATTCATTCTTGATATTGACTATTCTTTTCCTGCTTCATTTCTTTCTTCAGAATGAATTCCTCCCTGAATGGTGACAAGGTATTGAGAGATAGCCATGAGCTCGGCAAGAGCAGCTCAAGTATCCCACAGCAGGGAGTCAACAGACGGGTCGCCATGCTTATGTAGCCCTATAAAATGGAGTACAGCTGAATACAATTGGTGATGACAAAGGACCTGCACAAAACAGGCTAGGTCAGGAATACAAATCCTCGCAATCTGAAAGGTCTCCTTTTGTAGTCAACTTCAACCATTCTTGGCAGGCATCGCAAGGGCTCCAGGCTTTCTGTTCAGTTAAAACTTCACATCCTCTTGGTAATTTCAAGCTTACTGTGCCCTTGAAAAAAGTTTGGAACTTGAGCACAGGAAGCACAGGGTCACAAGATAATCCAGCAGCAAGCAGAAAAATTAGCTAGCAGTCTGCAACATGATAATGATATTGGGTTGTCTTGGTGAAGTCTGGAGACGGAGACACAGAAAAAAAAGCTGGAGTAGAGGAATATTGCACCTGTTTGCTCTTCTATTTAGAGAATTTACTGAAATCAAGACATTAGTAAATCAGAACACAAGGTGAATTTTGGCTTGGACACAATTACCTCCTGCTGATTGCAACCTGAAACAGTTACGCCGTCTTGTATCTCAGACAAAGAACAAAGCAAAACATCAGAAACAGCAGTTGTAGTAGAGCATATAGTTTTAGAAGAGAATCACATCATTGCAACACATAGTATTATGAGAAGAAAGTAAAAACAAATTCCTAAAGATATTCCCCATAGTCTTAACTAAAATATCAAATTTAACTCAGCAGAATATGTTACAGCAATTATACCACCTCAAGTTCTGGCTCTAAGGAAATTTGACTTTTACTGAAAAAATAATCATTAAAAAAACCCGCTATCATTAAAATACTAATAAAATGATTGCTACCACTCTGTTGACCATAGCAATTTTATAAAGAAATGGAGAAGCTGTGTGTTATTTAGAATGTGGAAGTGTTTCAGACAGTAAATACGTTTAACAAGTTTATATCGTATTGTCTGTGACAGTAGAAAAATTGTGTTATATATTGTTTGTAGATCAAAATTAATCCTCTTTAAAACATTGTTTTAAATTCATTATGTTTACCTTCTCCCAGTTTTAAATCATCTTCAGCCTTTTAAAATGCTTTCTATTGGGCAGCCAGATCAATTCCACATTTTTTAAAAGAAAAAAAGAATATTAACTTTAAAAAATTTATGTAATTGCAGTGACCTTCACAGGAATTAATCCATGCTATACCATATTGAATTGATTCATAGCACCAAGTCAAGAAGTACGATGACTCTATCTGTAATTAAAATTGAGTAGAAAATCTCACACGAAGGGTGAAAAAAAGGAAGGCAACACCTTCGATCTGTGGAGTTTTAATTCCATAATTAAAAAAATGTAGAGGTTTTCTGATTTAATCATCAAATGGTACAAGGAAAAACAGACTCGATAGCTCTGGTAATTAACATTTCACAATATATTGCTACCTGGCAAAACTATCATTGTATTTGAAAACTTCTTTTGTCATTGTAGGACCAGTAATCAAACAGCACAAGAACTTAGAAAGAGTGAGCCTGTCCAGTTCAAAGCATTGTACAATTGCCTAGTGTCAGTGAATTCTCTTTAGCCACGTGGGAGAAGAACGAGGTTTTCACCTGATTGCTGACAGATCTCAGAATCTGACCACAAGAAGGGTCACCCAGCACCCTCTTCTTGCATTGAATTCAATTCAGAGGTCTGGGTCTCAACAGTGTTATAGCAGCCAGTTCTACTGCTGGCAGTCAGAGATTCAGGGTGAAGCTGTAGCCCATCGCTTCATTGAAGCTGCGCTGAAAAAATAATCATTTGGAACTGATAGTTTTCCTATCCTATCTCCAGACCTGGAAATAACAAGTAACTCTCACTTCTGTGAAAGAAGAGGTATTTAAATTGTGTGCACGTGCAGACATATTTGTATGTCAATTAGGTCATACAGGGTTCTCAGATTTCCCAAAAACATGTTGCTAACTTAAGCTCTCATGTCCTGTGTACACTGGAGTGTCTGCAGTGGAGTTGTTTATGTTTACACACAGCAGGGGTAAAACAAGCAAAAGCAACTTTTTTACTCCCATACAAAAACATGAAGACAGCTCCGCTTATTGTGTCGGTCTCTAATACTCAAGAGTGGTAAACACCTTTACGAATTACTGCATGAAGGAAATCTAACTCTGACAGAGCAGTATCTGTAAGGATAAAATAACTCGGCCCCTTTCCCTCCATCGTGGTCTCATACATATCACATCAGCTGCTCCAACAGGACAATGTGCAGTGAGGTCTAGCCCCTACTGAGCAGAACTAGGATTTTCAGCAACTATCCATGACCTTCTCTAACTACAAAACAACCAGTATCTCCCTGGTCCCAGCCCTTAGTTAGATTCAAGCTACAGTGTTAGTGCCATCTCTGTGCCCCAACTCTTCTCTTGTTTCTCCAGACAGACAATTAGGAAATGATAACATCTGGACCTCCAAAAAAGCAAATGTAAGCTATGTACCACTATGCATACTGCCAGCTATAGCCATGTAAAAAGCTACCAACTTCAGGCACCAATTAAAGTAATCATTTTAAAGCGTAAGAGCTGAAGGCATTGTGAATTTAGGCACACAGACAGCCAGACAGGTCCAGTGGAGTGAGGAACCAATAGATAAATTTGTTTTATGTAAGAAGCGGGGATGTTTATGGATAATGCATACATAATGCATAGAAACTGAAGATGCTTGTTGTTAGGACTACTGGGACCATGGTTAAAATCTGAATCTATTTTTTAGAACAATGGTGAGAAAATGTAGGTTGTCACGCCTACTCTCTAAATAAAATTAGTTTCCATGGATGTCAATCTAGTACTTTACAAAAACAACAATAGAAGCACAATATCCCAGTAACTATATACACTTACTGCACTAGAATAATTAGTGTCTTAATTCCTAAATAGATGTCATGAAGGTATTTCTCTTGAAAACTTATGCAGTTAATTCTCATGTTATTTTTGATGTATTTTGGCTTAGGTTTCCCCACTTCAAAGGGTTTAGGAAAAGCAAAGCTTTTTCAACAAATAATGCCACTTTAGGCTTTCTTGGTGGTGCATTTTTTCAAGCTCAATTGCTCCCCAGCTGGTCCAGGGCCACCCCATCCCGAGGCCATGCCCTGCAATGGAGGGGATTTGGCCTACCCCAGTCACTTTCAGCAGCCCAGCCTGCTCACCCCAGCTGGGCACGGCATTTCAAAAAGATGACACAGTAATTGTCAGGCTGAGAAATCATTACGCTAAACAGCAAGCTGCCTGCAACCATCACACTAGCAGTGTAACACTGAAGGAGGAAGACGCATAGATGGAGGAACATGCAGATGCAGCTTTTCAAGATGACGTAGAGCAAACTGGGCACCTCCACTGCCAAGACTGAATCTGGTGGAATCACTGAAAGAACAGATGAAGAAATTAGCCATGTTCCTGATAGATATGTGACAGAAAAAGATAATCAACTGAAGAATGTCATATTAACTGTACAATTAATTCAATAATTATCTATTTAAAGGGCATACATTCTTCTGATTCTCAAGTGTTCCCAACTCTTCTTCTACTTCAAATGAAATTGGAATGGAGATTTTGCTCCTCCTTGCAACCTCGTCATTGCACATATAGAAGGTCTCAGTTATTTAATCTTATTAGCATAAAAGAAGGCATTAGAACTAAATAAGCTTTCTTTATTTTTAGATGTGAACAGCTGAGCTATTTATTTTATATGAGTTATTACAAAATTTATACTTTTTGAACAAGTAGTTCTTTAGCAAAACTTCATTCAGGAAACAACTTTAAGCCATCCCATTTTGGAGGAAAGATGAGCATATTAGGAAAAAAGCTAAACAATGAGCTCTCTGTGGACCTCAGACTCAAGAAGGAAGATAGCAGAAAGTGGGAGCATAAAGATGAAGACAAAATTAGGTATGGACAAAAGCAGAAAAGTAAAAGCATACAAGACGTGTAACTAACTAGAGATGTGAAGAATCAGAATAAATTATTTTGTAAGAACATTAGTGGCATGCGGTAGCACATGGAAAGGGTCTGTTTGAGTACAAAAGGAGAACTTTTTTCTGCAGTTTTTTACAGAAAATATCAGGTTTGAGAACTTAAGAAGGACGACAACAGAAATTTTAAATCCTATACTTTAAAAGAGAAAGGAAGAAGTCTAGGGATTATTGAGTTATTAACTTCAAATTGTAAAAAATACTCTAGAAAAAAAACAAAAAAAGGATATTTATCAAATAAAGGGAGAAAAGAGGCAAATGTACAGTGAACAGAAATTAATCAAGAATAAATTAAATCAAAACAATTTTTTACTTTTCAGCAGAAAAACTGGAACTGTGGAGAGATAAAAATCAGCAGGTATCATATATTTTGTGGCGTTTTTATGTACAACATAAACAAACTATAAAATCATGATCTGGATGAATCTTGTAGGAGTAGAACTGAGGAAAACAAAGTTCCAGGAATGGTTCTTAATAGTTCACTCTGAACTAGATGGCAAATGGATTTCTGCAGAGCTCCATTCCTCATGCATCTGTGTCCTCACACCTATTCTATATTTTCATTAACAGACTGGGTGGTGAGTTCATGAAATTAGGATTACAAATATGTTTAAAGACAGAAATGAACTTGACAAATTGGAGACACATTCTGAAAAATAATAGGATGTTATTTAACAGGGAGAAGTATAACTTACTGAAGGACAGATAGTAATCTACATAAATACACGGTCTGAAATAATTGGGTAGGAAATCACTCTGAGAGATGGATATAGTAGTTATCTTAATAAGCAGCAGAACATAAGTCAATGGAGTCATGCTTTTGCAATCAGCCAACTAAATCTTGGATTGTGACATATAAACAGAAGAAAAATGAAATAATCTTTCGATTTAGACAACACTGGTCAGGACAAAATGGAAGTACTTGGTGTCCAGCTTGAGGCAGTATATTTCAAGAAAGGTAACAGGAAGGGAATCCAGAGGAGAAGCACAAACATGAGAGGTTTATAAAGCATGATTTATTACAGAATATTGAACAAGGAGATGGACTAGTTTAGTCTGAAGGAGAGAGACTGAGATATAAGGGGAAAAGAAACAAAACAAGCATTGACATAAATAAACACTTCAGGAAAGGGGAAGGAATTAACCTAATATCATATTCATGTGAACATGAAAAACAGCAACCAGCTTAGCTTATAATGAGCAAGACTTTAACAAGCCCATATTAATAATAAAGTAGTAAGGTAAAGCCTGGGTCAGACCTTTTAGGGAAGTTGTGGCATTTCCAGTGCTGGAGGTGTTTAATACTAGGCTGCACAGATGTCTCTCAGACTTTACTTAAATATAATTGACCCTGCCCTACAGTAGACGGACACTGACCAGGTAACTTCTTGAATTCCCTTCCACCGATATTAAGATCTAACCACCTGGAATTCTCACTGCATTGAAATCAGTGCCAAAGCATTTAATAACCTCCCTTCTTTTTTCCCCTTAATAACCTCTCTCTAATAATAGCTTTTTAGCCAGTTTAAAGGCAACCAAACAAATGCAACGTCCTCTCACATACCATTCCAGACAGAACTGATGAGCAGACTTCTGCATGCCTGTGCTAAACCTCCACTGTAAAATTCAAAAGGGTGTGTCTTCTACTTGGCTGTAAGTGCTGTTCAGTGTTCGTCATGTTAAGTAATACAAAGACCCTCCACATATCATCTAACAGAATCAGAGAGCTAAGGGCGCTTTGATCACTGAAAGGCTCCAAGAAATACAAGAAGGTATCCACTCCTCCCCCCTGCAATAAAAAGCCCAGCCTCCCCTCTCCTCAGAAAAAAACAAGAAACAAAAAAGATGTGTGTGACTGAATGAGCAGAGAGGTAGCACTACCTAGAGCTTTAAGAACAACCGCCTGCTGACTGAATTCCACCTTAGGAATTTGGACGCTAGTGTCTGAAGGTAAAATTTGACATTTTTTGTGTTTACGGTCCAAAAGATAATGCTGATATTAAGGAAATGTCTACAAAAATTGAAATGTTCAGCATCAGTATGTCATCAATATATGTGGGTGTGTATGCGTGTTTACATACAGATACCAAGTTTTAACTAATAAAATCTACTCCTTTAAATCAACTAAGTTTTCTTTCAATTAGTAACACAAAAAACATGGAGAAGTTCTGAAGACTTTCGACCATGAAGGAGAATCCATATGGATTCTGATTCATCAGGCTATTATTCCTCTCTCTCCTATTTCACTCACTATGATTTTGCATGGTCTGTGTTGGGAAATGCCACTTCAAAACAAAGCCAGTGTGAGAAATACTGCAGCATATTTCATCAGACATGTTTGTGGTTTTCGAGAAATACCTCCAGAACACCTATCTTCTATGTGCAACTGGAAAATGAATGGTAGTTTGATAGGAGCTGGACTACAAATGTGAAGTCTGGAATCTGGCTCTGTGAGTTTAAACCACTAAATAATATTGTAACCAGATAATTGTCATTTGCAGGATAACTTTCCCTTGTAGAATAGCGATGATTTGACAGAAGAAGGACAGTTCATAAATTCCAGTAGGTGAGAAAGCTGACTAAAAAAGATCAGTAAAACCAAATAGCCCATAGATACCCTGCAGGTCCAAGTCTAAGCTAAGAAAAACATCTAAGTCTCCTGTGCCTCTCTGCCTGGCACTGTTTAACCACACAGGCATTTTAAAATTTACTGTTTAAATGGAGATTCTCGTTGGAGAAGAAGAATCTTTAGCAAAAAGAAAGTTATAAGGAACTCCAGTCAATACTACCACACTATGCCTTTCAGTTAAAATTATAGTAGAATTAATAAAGGTTTTCTGAAAACTGAAGGGCTTAACTGATTATGAATTTCATTCATAATTCAGCTAGGAGCAATTAATATCCTAGGAAGTCTTCCTACTCTTTTGGAATATAAGCACTAGAAGGATGGCAACATTCCTAATCACTCTGATTGCTCTTACTGTTTGGCAGAAGAACACAAACCACCTTCCTAATCTGCAAAGACAGGATGTTCAAGGCAGGTAAATGGAGAAGATACTTGAGCTTAAACCAGATTAAATTACAAAAATGGAGGACAGAAGAGAAACTATGTTTTGAAGAAGTCTGTTGCCTACTAACTCATCCAAGAGGATTTGTCTTCATCTGAGATTCAGACACTAAAAGATGATCACGAACAATTTATCTTTGAAAAACAAAAAGAAAAATTAAAGAACTCTTTTGCGGAACTGTTATATTCAAAATTTTGTAATTTGCTGTATAGATTGACTTGCAAGGACCAGATGCTAGTTTGTTCCAACCCATAAAGCCTTAGGGTAAAAGGATAAACTGCCAGATTTTAAAACCAGGTATTGAAATTCCTGCTTTTGGCAAATTGTACGTTCATATGAAAGCAATTTCATTCACTCAAAAGAAGTTCATATAATGTAAGGCACAACTTAGTACAAAGTCAGTACTGGGCCCACATTAAGGGACTATAGATCTTATTCTGCAGGATCTGGAATGAGCTTAAATTAATTTTATTAGATAAGGAAATCTGCCTCAAAAAGGACTTCACATTCCTTTTTATATGCTGTTATGACTCCCTACCTCTCCCTCACCACATTTTTTTAGTTAGCTTATTTATGACTGACACAGGGAAAAAATATGTTGCAACTCATTTTCCATACTGTACCAACAAGGGGGTTATTAAAAGCAAACTGTAGAAATCAAAAGACTTTCCTCTTAATTAAGCCACAGTGGAAATAACAAGTCATTTTCTCACTGGTAGTCTCATTTCTGAATGCCATGAACATTATTTTGAATGCAACGAATCAGGCAGTGAGGTGGCCCTGTGCAACAAATAGCAAGCAAAATCCACAATAACTATTTTTTCAGATTTTTTTTTTACTTGAATTGTATTTTATCAGTTGTCAGGACTGAAGGATGGTTTAGGAGAAATACTAGGTTCACCTTTATTTCCTCATTTGATTTATAAATAGGAATGGATTCAGATTCCACTAGTTTAAGCAGATGGTGAATCTTGACCATGTAAGTGAACAGAAGCAACTCAAACTGGGAAAAAATAATTGGTAACTGTACACAGTTTTTGTTAATTTTGAAAAAAAAAAAAGGTTTCTAAGTATCTTTCTAGTTTGATAATCTCATGGTTTTTTAATCCATTCTCAAAAACTAAAAATGCTTCAGGCTGAAGTAAAAGCTTTGTTGTCTATTAATCATAAGAATTCATTATGAAAGTGAGGTTGTGTATTGTATGTGTAAATAAAACTTTAGTCAAATTTTTTATCTTTCTAAACTGCTTAAAGACCACCATATGAATGTCCATGAAATATTGCAAGTGTGAAAACTCACTTGTGTTTAGTAAGCAAAAACAAAGGGGAGCAACATTGCTTATTACCAGGTATTTCACCTGAAACAAAATGCAAAAGCCACCAGAGGAGTTAATGTCTGCTGCTGCAATTTAGTTTGAATAAAAAATAATTCTAGGTATTGAAAGTGAAGTGTGGAACTTTCTGAAGAAACAGTTTGATCAGTATATCCATTATGCTAATCACTCATCCCTGTTTGCATCATTACATTTTATTTTCCACAACTATGAATAGAAGAAATTGTTGGAACCAAACAAAGATACATAACTATACTATTACAGGAACTAATTTATGACATTTAGATCATGAATAAAACATCAAATAAATATTTCATTATTAGTTGTTTTTTCTATGAATGATGAAATATGGTCACAAGCACGTTTGCTTGATTTTCTTTTTTAAGGGGTATTACTGAAGTCCTAAAATGAATGCTGGAATCTCTGCAGAGAAACTAGCTGAGAACGTTCCATCTTCATCAATTTTTCAATAAGCATCTGAACAAGCATTGAATTAGGAGAGTAACGCCCAAACTATACCGCTGTCTGTTCCAATTTTCTTTCAGTCATGCTCAGCCTACTTTTGTATTCGTTCTCCATTCACTAGACAAGAATTCAGGTGTCCATAAGTGAATTCTTTTCACCAGAACTGTTACCAGAAAGAAAAAAAAAAGAAGACAGATAAGGCCAGACTCATCTACTCTTTGCTCTTTTATACCCTGTAAGTGGTGTACAAAAATAACATCCGTGGCCCAGGTCCAATTCCTTCCAATGCCTCTACCAAACTACCATACGCAATGCCTCACAGGCTGGGAAAAAAGGCATCCAGACACTGCTCTTCTCCTGGAATTCTTTAGTGGCATATTATCTATTGCAAACTGAGGGTATTGGGCATAAATTAGAGTAGCTCAGAGGCTATTTGTATTTACTTTTGGTACAGAGTGAGTGCAGGCATTGACAAAAAACTGAGACTTGCCACCAGCTCCAAAGAGCTCCACCCTGTTGGTTCAAAAAGAAGTTGGGCTTAAGCTCATGTTTCAAGTATTCACGCTACTGGTAGTATGTGTTCACAGGTAAAACCAAAGGCAAGTTTTTCTCCAAAGATAATATCTATGGAAGTAGCTAAATAAGCCAGGCAAGAATTTGAGCATGCATTTTGCAGCTCAGACCAAGCAGAAGCATGTTGTTGTTTTATGTCAACAGCTAGTGCAGGTGGTGGACACTGTCCTCAATCTGGGAGATTCGGGTATGGAACCAGTTTACAAAGGCTCCTGCACAAGTTAAAGCTAGTCCTCTTGAAAAAAAACTGTGGAACTTTATAACAATCTAAAAAAAAAAAAAAATTCTTACAATTTTTCCTTACAAAGGCATTTGATGACTCAGCCATGGTTTTCAGCTCTTCTTTGCGACCGAGACTGTGCATGCTCACACAGTTATACACTTGAATGTGATAAAAAGCAATTTAATCTTAAATCTTCACTCAGTCATTAAATCTTTCAGTAGCTTAATATATTCAGGAATGATGCTGTGGGCTAGGGCAGCGTAGCCAAGTCACAAAGCATTAAAACTATTATAAAATTCCACAATAATTTTTCAACGAAACTACTGCCTCTTCTTGAAAGATTCAGAGAGCTTGTGGTTATTTTGCACATGTCCAAAGTATAATTCTGACCAATCCTTATTACTTCACACAGATCAAGTACTCAGTATAAGATACTCCTAGCAGCTATTCGCAGTCAAGTCATAAAAGAAACTTGTGTAAGAATAAATTATGTTAGTAAAGATAATTGAGACCTCTTTGCGAATATGCAGCAAACGGAAAATAGTATGAGCAGTTTTATTTTAGTATAAATATTTGATGTATAAATGAGAGGAATATCATCATTATTATAAAAGACTACATAGCACTTAAAATATGACCATTAATTTGTGAGGAAACATGTCCTCCCTTTTCCCTCTCAATTCTTGATTTCTTTGCTGCAGCTGCTAAAGTGGGTAATGGGGTATATCCTTCACAGACACATAAACTTCAAAAATGTGTTCTACCTTTAATTAACATTGAATATATCTGTGTCTTATGGTGGTTACAGTACTGTATCCACTTTTTTACGGTCATCAGCATTTAAATTCAAAATACTTGAGAGAATGGATAGCTTTTTCTGCTTATAAGAAAGGTGAAACATCAGGAAGGCGGTAAATCAGAATTAAATAAAACCCTGAAACTCTCAGAATTCAGTGTCTAAGTGTTTCCAGATTGCTGTAAATACTTGATTTCTTTCAGAATTTGAATGATGGATTGTAGAATTATGTAACTGACAAAAGCTGTAGGTGGTACAAATGATTTCAAGCACAACAGGAGAAAATACAAGATGGTAACGTTTCAAATGAGAATCAACATATTAATTTGTTGTACAACTGCTAATTATTACTTATAGAAATATTTGTTGATCATTTAGAAGTCTTTTTTGATTCACTGTGTGGACTTTAACAGAAAAGGTGACAAAAAAATCAGAATAGCTGTTAAATCATATGCTTACTTGAAAGTAATTAAGACAGGGAGTTCTGCTGGTGCAGATGTGTAGAATTTATTGAATTTCTAATCTTACAAATTATATGACCTTTGCTCTGAAATTTGAAAAAGCAAATTCCCCTCCTTCAGAGAAGCAACAGAAACCAGTGTACAAGCATACTGAAACCGCATTTAACTATATGGCATGAGGATTAGTGTTGTAATTTCATTCCCTAAATTGCAGCTGTTTTGCAGTGTAGTATGTAAGTTTGGAGGCTCTCACAATGACATGTGTTTTGTTCCAAAGCACATTATTTTCAGGAAGTGTTCATAAAGTCAGGACTTTTTCCCAAATCCTCTCAAATATTAAATTCTAATTCTTTGTGAGCAGAAATAACTATTCTGCATGATAGAATATGTACAAATCTGCCTCACAAAAATTGTGACATACAAAAAAAAGATCTCTTCCAAGCCCAAATTTTTTTACTATGAAGGGCTTTAATCTAAATTCTTTGTTTTCTCCCTTTCCAGCTATACTCCTCACCAACTCGCTTTTAACATGAATAATGCAATAATGTAAAAACTTCCCCCCTGGTCAGAAACTTACATCATTTCCAGCATAGGCAGCTACAGAGGGCAATTATAATACCAAGGTAATTACATACAGAATCATGTGAACTCTGACAACCCATTGAATGGTATTCCTCTGTAGGTTACAGATTAAGTGGATCAAAGTATTTATTAGAACAAAAAGTTTCTTTTGGTAACTGAGTCCACCTTCCTCTGTCTGTGTATTCTCCTCCTAAAAATCCAGAAATACTAAGGCATTTTACAAAAGCAGTTTGTGTAAGCGCCCTAGCAAGTCACAAACCTAACAGAGTGGGAAAAAACCTAACCCAAGCACAAATCCAAAACACTTGCATAGTCCAGACTCATGTTCTTCTTCCTCATTTACGCAACCGAAAGCATTTGCCAATAAATCTAATCAAGGCAGCTGCCAAGATAAAATACAGCTTTGGAATCCTGATATTTATTTGTATGTCCAGTTGTCAAACTGTTCATCATTCTAGGCTCCACTGGGATTTTGTTAAAGGTCCCAACCCAAGGAACATTGGTCACTTTTTAGCAAAAGAAAGTCAATAGCGCTATTGCTTAAAAAAAATATCACAAATATTGTAAAAATGGTGAAATGTCACTGTTCAGTATACCAAGTATTTCTTAAAATTATATTTGGGAAAGTAGTGTCTATCAGAGGAAAAAAAAAAAAAAGGTGTTTAAAACATTTCAGTGAGCCATAGAGAGATGTATTTACTATAATGATGACAGTGAATAAGAAAATAACTACTGTTTTTGCCAACATTAATTATTTCCAAACCAAAATGTCAAGGTAGGACCTATCAATGTTCTGCATCTACTGCCAAATTCAGCCAAATTACAAATAAGGATGCAAAATTATAACACAGAAATTAGTGTAATTGACTGAGGGGACTGAAAAAAAAGTAGAAAAATAGCAGAAAAATATCACTTATAAGCAGGCATGGCAAATGTCAGATTTTCTACATTTTATCTTGCATTTCATTTACAACATTTTATTAATCTTTTGATATTTCCTATCAACCATTATGACCCATGCACTTGTAAATCATAGTCATTTGCAGGCATGCATAATTCCCTTGAATTTGTGTAGTTTATAGTTTCATTGCATACAGCCTTAAATCTTGAAAGATCACTTTGATATTTAGTCAGTCATGTCACTGCATGTGGCAAATGACCAGATATTACAGCTACACTCAGAGGCAGCAATAGTGTGAAAAACTGTGCCAGTTAGAATAATTTGCAGCTACTGACATTGAAAAAAAAATGTAAGCTGTACCCTTGCAGCACTGGATCTTCCCTATGCTACTGCAGACATGAGCAAAGCAATTATAGTCTTTAGACAGTGAAAACAACTTCTACAGGTAGAAAATCATCTCCAGGTCTATAGTAAGATCACTGAAAATACAGGTAAGCCAGCAGAAAACGGAGATGGAGAACAGCTGGGGCCTAACAATGTTTAGCTGATTTGATACTCTATAAAGCACAGACCAGAGAAATGCGTTCCAAAGTGAACTCAGAGATATGACTTTAACAATGACCACTGAAGTGCCTTAACCTTGTGAACATCATGTTCACCACAATCCAAGTAAAAGCAGCTTTTATGAACATAATTGTCTACACAAGTGAAGTCTTGTACAAAACTTTGGTTTAATGAACTAAACTAGCAAGATTTTGCCATTTTTTTTTTCATGATTGATGAGACACTCAAAACTACTTTTGTGTTTAATCTATCAACCTTTGCTTAATCTTTATGAAGATATATTATGTTACACATGCACATCTCAATACAAAATTAAGTTGGAGGAATACTCTAACATATTTCAAAATTTCACACTTAATTAGGCTTTTTGAGAAATTATAGACCTTTATAAGTACCAGTGGGTAAAAAAACACTTCTTTCACAAACTACCATTTTAACAGGTAGCAAGTCAGACCAACTGGCTGAGAAAGACCTAATTTCTTATGGAAGCAAGTGTGAAAAATGACTGAATTTTAAATTCTGATTTCAAATCCTGTGCTCTGGATAGAAATCACTAGCAACATTAAAGATACTAAAAGAAAATAATATTTTTCAACACAGATTTCAACAAATTGCCATATCAATTGCCTATAAATCAGATGTCAAATGTATGATTCCTTTCCCATCCATGCTGCTAATTAGTTTACTACTTTACTGATTTCTTTTAGCTCCTTGTTAGAAAAAAAGAGTTGTCTGAACAGCCTTCACACACAGACAAGTTAATACTTCCTAAGTTATCTTTTAAAAGCATCCATGTACAGTCCCTACCCATCAGCGTACATTTGTCTATTTCTACTCATGTAAATAAAATTATCTAGCTTTCTGGATCAGGCCCTAAAGCGTTCCATTTACTTCTCTTTACCACTGATCAAAGAATACATGAGGAGTGGGATGAGCAGAGACCTTGAAAATAGAACACTTACTGAGCTCTTGTTTGTCTACAGAAAAATTAAATGTTCGACATTAAAGGTAAGGCCACTGGAGAATGGCCTACAGAGTGCTGAATAAATACAAGGCATGTTTGAGTTTGTTCCTTTGTGCCCTAAACTCTTTTCTCCCACCCCCTAAACTATTCCCGAGTACTTCCCTACAGCAAATAGTCTCCATTAACATGTTTCTCCCTCTCTGACTTACATGGCAGCACTCCAATATTTACTTGGTCACTCTCCAGCAATGTACAACATCTTCTGGTACTAAAGACTTTGATTTGCAGACTATAACACCACCGCCACACATACAGTAAGTTTCCAAAGATCTCCCAAGAGACAGTCTGAAACTTAGTGGGGAGCCATGGTTTGTTCAAGGCAGCACTGACGAATCAAGTCCATTATGTCACAATCTATTTGAGCTTCCATCAAACTTGAATCTATGGATATTCTTGGCTCAGGACTAGTACACAGAGCAACAACTGCTATCTTTTCCCATCAGGAGGGAAGTAATCATTACTGTAACTCATTTGTGCTGGGGACTTTTTAAAATTTCAATACAAATATGAATCTAATTAGAGGCCTGACACTGATATTCTCCTGTGTTAACATACATACACATTGCTCTGACATTGTAGCATTAAAAAAAAGAAAAAGAGTGATGCAAGAACCCCACAAGCCTTGGGGTTTGGAAAAGCTTCAAAAAACCAGTGAAGACATACATAGTTAAAGAAAGAAACAAAGAGAATCCCACCACATCCTATGATCTTCCCTCCCATCCCAGATGTTTACCACCAGAGAGTTTCTTATCTCTATCATCCTCCACATGCGGATGATCCAAAACTTATCCTTTGTAGAAAGAAAAGAAGTTCCAGCATAGCAGGTTTTTGTGCTTCTCTTGTCTACCTAACCTCTACTCTTTCCTTCAGTTATTGCTTCTCAATGTGTAGCAGCTCTTGTGTTGACCTACTTACAAATTTGAGAATAAGGGACTCTGTTCTTTAGGAACCTGCGTCCTTCTCACTGCATCTGTAAGTGGGGTGTTGTACAGCACCTTCTAGCCCCAATAAAATGTCTTTTCTCTTGCAGTTTAAATGACTGGTTCAGTATTTGTCACTCTCTGATAATTTAACCTTCCATTTTGCTGAGCAAGAAACAGATGGCTACCAAGTGTCAATTCTCTCTCTACTCAGGGTTGAGAGACACAAAGCAAAAACAGGGCAGAGGTTCAAGCTGAAATTTATTTTCATGTTTGCTAAATTTGACAGCTACAGCAAAATCTATTTTTTATTTAGGTGTGCAGAAACAAAAGTGGACTCTTGGCTACTGTGGCGCAAATGGACCTTTTGGACCCACAACTTGTCTTGTGTAAATCCAAAGCACCTCCACTCTGGCCACACATCTGCTTAGAAACTCAGACAAATGAGCTAAGGAGAAACAAACACTGGGCTGCTGAGAAACTGTCAGAGCCCTCTAATTTTCACCTCTACCTAATGGTAATACCCGCAGTGTCGCACTTTCTTTCAATCGTCTTTGTTTAGCACTGGAAACACACAAAAATATTTGTGCACAGCCTTCCACATGAGAAAGTCTGGGTTGATGTATATAATTGTAGCCAAAGTTAGTCACTTTTCAAAATTGTAATTGTATATAAGAGGGCTGTTGCAGTGAGTGTATCATTAAAAACAGACTAAAATAGTAGCAGAACAGCTACCATAGAAAATTCATGTTGCAAAATTAGTCTATCCTTTTTTACAATATATAATCATGCATAAGAGAAGGTTTCTTGCAGGAATGTGGAATGACTCAGTGTTAAATTATACGATGGCTGAAACCGTTTAGGACTGTTCAGAATCTAAAACATAAAAAAGAGATCTCAAAAAAGCATAATGCTGTGGGACTCTAGAATGTGGTAGCAACTATACAGAGTTATAGATTATTTTTGCTTACTGAGAATGCTTACATGGGAAGCTTTTATTCTACTCTGTGTAGCAGGAAATAAGAAAAGATATTCTGAGCTTTCGAATTTCGACTTGAGAATTCCAGTACGAGCAAATCATGGGAAAATAACCCAAAGGCCATGGCTTGTGTACTTGCTTTGCTTTAAAAAGTCTGCCCTGTGTTTTTCTTACTTTGATGGTTAACTAAACACTAGAGATTTATCGCTGGTTATTTTAAAAGCGCTTTAGATTTTAAGATTTGCAGATCTTTGCTTTCACAAAAAAAATATCATATCAATCACTACTGAAAAAAAGGAGAAAGCTATCAAGCAATAATTGTTACTTTTGCACAAAAATTATGAGAAAATAAGTAAAGAAGAAGGAAGGAAGGAAGGAAGGAAGGAAGGAAGGAAGGAAGGAAGGAAGGAAGGAAGGAAGGAAG
>Ga0065711_1027825_pt1 | contig 45709 bp, 33 predicted proteins | sample Hoacrofraction12_FD_59098 | JGI IMG/M metagenome (GOLD analysis project Ga0065711, IMG submission 59098) | Hoatzin crop microbial communities from Cojedes, Venezuela - Epithelial fraction 12 v2 (version 2) | ecosystem: Host-associated > Birds > Digestive system > Esophagus > Crop | place... | reverse complement strand
CCTCATGTTCAGACGGAACTTCCTGTGCTTCAGTTTGTGCCCGTTGCCCCTTGTCCTGTCGCTGGGCACCACTGAAAAGAGCTTGGCCCCATCCTCCTGACACCCACCCTTAAGACACAGATGAGGATTTCTAAGGTCCCCTCTCAACCTTCTCTTCTTCAGGCTGAACAAGCCCAGCTCCCTCAGCCTTTCCTCATAGGAGAGATGGTCCACTCCCCTCACCATTGGAAGCATTACCTCTTCCAACCAATGCAGATTTGCACGTGGCTTATCTGAGTTTCAAATGCAAGAGGGAGAGGGGTCATTTGATTAGAAAGTAACACATTGTTACTCCTTGTGTGATAGCCTGTGAGGAGACTCCACAGTGAGTAATAAATGTAAAAGTTAAAAAAATATTTTGCCATTATGCCTGTGTGAGTTTTTGACCATTATTTTTTTAAGACTGATAGATATAGAGAAGATAAGTAGATATGTATGTAGGTAGGTAGGTAGATAGATAGAAGATGAAGAGAGATAAAAGATAGATATAGAATAATATTATGAGTTCCTTAGTGTTAATAAGTTCTTCATATGTACAACACAAAAAACATTTCAGAGACAAAATTTTCTTTTCCTTGGTTAGGAGATTTCTGTGAAATAATTCTTTCCATTTTGGAAAAAAACATCAAAATTAAATCTTCAGCAATCCCAGTTCTGAAACTCGATATTTTATCTTTATTCAAGTCAACTGTCTGTCCAAATCAAAACTACTATTAGTAGTATTATGCAGCCATTTTCTTTGGAAGCTGTAGCCCGTCAGAACAGCCTGGGTTTGCAGGTGTCCCCGCAGTGCTTGGTGTGAGGAGCTGCCCCTGTTGCAATGTGCTGGCTGGCTTCCAGGGAAGGCTCTAGTGACACTTCTGAGAGCTCAGGTTTTGGCACATGCCAATGGCAATTTAGGGGATCCAAAAAGCCATGAACTGACGTTATTTCACCTTATTTCACCCACCATTAGGTATTTTGGCTAAATGAGTGTTTATCATCCTTGTGTTTGCAAGAGACAGGTCTTTGTTTGGTCACCCACACCTCTGTGTTTCTAGCTCCAGCCAAGATACCTGGTTCTCCAGAGGTCTGCAAGTGGTTTTCAGGTGTGACACAGGCTACGTGGGAGACCCTTTCCCCCTCGAGTGGCATCCGAAGGCAGAGCAGGATGCTTTCCTGCACTTCAAATGGCACCAGATGCTCCTGTCTAGGGTGGACAACTGGAGCTTGACTGGAGAGGCAATTGCTCCTGCCTGCTTTAGACACCTCTTTCTGTACGGGCTGGGGAAGGCTGCCTCTCTCCATGGAGTACGTGGCTTGATGTCTATGCCAGGAAAGACCCATTTTCAGTGGTTCAAGTTAGACAAGGTGATTTTAACTCTACCTTCTGTGTTATTCCATGTCTCTTCCTCCCGGAGCTAGTTTGAACTCACAAGTCCTTTAGGTCACACGAGTCAAGCCAGAAGAGAACTTCAGAATAACAATATTTAATATTTACATACATCAATGAGGCCAGTGATCGCACAGTTGGCAGGACAGAGGGTGTCCCCTTAAGCACGCAGACGTGACACTAAACATCTCCAGGGCAGGACAACGTGGAGCAAGCAGATGACAACAGCACAGTGCATTTAATTCTCCGTGCTGGAGGTGGTGTGTGCCAGTGGGTACCTCTCCCGCTCCCTGTACTTTGGGCTGCTCCCAGCCCAAACTGGCTTTAACAAAGACATTAGAGTCAGGGAGAGAAAACTAAAGGATGAGGGCAGGGCTGACATTTAGGGACTATGAAGAGCTCATGGAGCCCCTCTGCTGATGAAGGAGTCTCTCTCTGTCTGACTACATACTGAATATCCTTACTTCTAGCTGCCTCCTTGACTCTTTTTGAATAAGTTGGCTTTATTTTGTTGTCTGCTTTATATGATAGCACAGTCCAGGCTTCACTGCTGACAATGAACCTGAGGTTTTTAAGCCACCTGGCAGGTTTGGATGCACCTCGTCATGATTGCAAACTTCAGCAAGTCAGGCTTTTTTTTCTTTTTTTTACAGAAGGTACTTTGAAGTCCTATGGGTCAAACTTCTTTCTTCTAGGAGTGAAGCTATGCTCCAAAGAAGTGTACGTGTGCTCCTCGTCTTAGCACAACTGACTTTTTCTTCCCCGTTTTATATACAGGGGACATCTATACAAAGTATTTTGTGTGCTTCATTAGAGGACTGCACAAACAGCCTTACGTGTCTGCAATAACTGTGTTCAAATAGCTTGCTCCCTTGCTGCACTGCAGAAATATGAACAACCTTTGACTGAGAAGACATGAATGTGTCTCTTTGAAGAACAGACTCTAAGTGCTTTAAATATATTCAGAATTTCATAACTGCACACAGGTGTAAAGGGTGGATAAAGATTACCTTACAGTTTGGCTGACTCAGAGAAGTCAGTGGCATGTCCAAGAATTCGCCTTTGAGGAAGTCACTGAAATGATGGCGTTTCTGATGTTTGCCAGTCATGAGGCTTGATCAAGCATCAAGGGTTTGATCTTGAGTGATGATGGGGAATTACGCAGTTCCTGGTAGGGATTACTGTTGCTGTGACACTGAGCCTGATGCAATTTGTTGCCTCTCAGATTATATCTCTTATTCGTTACTAAGCTGCACATAATTACTACCTTTATCGATTCAATGTTTATCTTTGCTAGTTAATTGCTTGTGCATGTGACCTTTTCTACAGCCCTACAGACCTGTGTGGAAATTGGTGAGACTCCTATTTAGTCTTGTGAGGGCAAAATTGGTGTCGAGCTTCTCCTCTTTGTTAAATCAGACATTGTTAAACTCTTGTTCCAAACCCTACTGTCTATATTGATCCAAATGCCCTTGAGGGCTACCCCATCTCTCAGATGCTCCTGAGGAAGTGATTTAGAAGAGCACTGGACGTTGTCAAACATGATAAAAAGCTAACGAAAGGGCACAAAGGGATTTTGGCTCTAGAGTGGCTGAGGGAGGCTGAAAACTGTGTTCTTCACTTGCCTCTGTGGTGTAGCAAATGGTGCTCAATATATTCCCTGCACATCCTCAATTAAATCTGGGAGTGCAGGGTTAGCAAGTTAATAGGAACAGACAGGTGAGCTCATGGCAGGATCTGGGGGGGTGTGAGATTATTTACATCCAGCCAGAGAGCACCTGCTTCACGCAGCTGATAAATGAACATCAACTGTAGTTCATTTTCCCATATAGACAAGAGGACAGGTGGTGAGCTTTTATCTGGGGACCCTTGTGTTTTGTGCACAAGTACAGGTCAAGTATGGCAGTCAGGACCAGACAGATTAGTGGCTTTGCCAATACCCGAGACTCAGCAGGAATACCTAGAGAGATGAAAATTTGAAGTCTTCGATCTAAATAATCTAGTCCTTTGCCACTCTGACTTCTTCATAAAAAATTAATTTTGCCCCATGAAACTCCTGTACATTTTGGGTTTCCTTTGTCATCCCCCCATAAACACAGCACAGTGCACTATCCTTATTGTATATGAATTGGTAGCTCAGGGCTTGTCTTGGCATCCCCTGTAGGTCATTCACATTCCGGAAATGTTTGTCTGAAAGGCAATGAATGAAAGATAATTAACTAATATTCCAAAGGGATATCAGGATTACTGCAAGCATCTTGTAGAATAAAAATAAAAAATGAAAAGGAAGAAGTGGTAATAAATGAAACTCGAAAGAGTTTTTTTTCCATTTTGTAAAATGACATTTTTACTACAGTTAACCAATTAAAACCACCTCTACTTGTCATCTCTCTCACTTACAGATACTGGATGGTCATTACACTCTATAAAAAAGGCTTCCTGAATAGGACCACAATCATGCAACCATGATCATATAGGTCAATATATCCCACTGCTCTGCTATTTTGAAATATCTGACAGAGTTATCCCTGACTACAATGTGAAGGAGAGAGACACAGTGTGCAAATATGTCTGTACTGCCTCAGCTCCCCGGCGGAGTTCATTCAGGGGCTGTGCAGATCTCTCATCACATACCATTTGTAGAGCCTGAAAAATAAAAGTGATAAGAACATAAAGAACTCTGACATCTTTTACGGCATACCAACCTTTCTTTTCCTCATACATGTGCCACATATGAAGCCAGTAAGTCCATTGATGACTTGAATAAAACAAAGAATAGCTTCAATCACACCAATGGCCAGGAGAATAGAGAAAAGGATGATATTCCAAAGGATGATGTTTTCAGGTTCTTTGCAAATGCTCCATGCTGTCTGGTTGAACAAATAATTTTCTCTGTGGTGGAGCAAAATAATCACCAGTGTATTAGAAAATTAAAATCTGAGAATGCTTTCTGTGTTACAGTTTCTGAACTTGTGTGCACAATGTAAAGTCAGTCTTGGATTCTGCTATAATTGGTAAAAGCTCGTGATTATCTTCAGAATTCCCTTTGCAGACATGCAACAGATGACTGGGGAAGAGAGCCCCGTCTGTACTTTGTTGCATGCACAAGAATCTCCCTTTTGTTTTATGGCAGTGATAATAACTAAAGATTCATAATGGTTTTAAAATGTGTCTCCATATCCTCTATTGCTGCTGTGGTATCCAGTCCTTCCATCGTCTCTAGCTCTGGCTTGAAGAGCATGGTTGCCAAGGTTAACTTTAAAGATTCAGAGAAGATTTTTGCTTTGCTTTTCAGAATTGCATAGAGTAGACTCAACTAACGATGATTTAACAGATTAATGGGACATAGTTATGAAACACTTCCTTCTGACTCCAGTGGGAGTCACAGCTCAGCAGCCTTTTGAAAGTGTGGTACAATTTGCACAAGGGGCTGCTGACAAGTACAACAGAAGAAACTCGGGCAGTTTGGCCAGAGATGATTCCTGGTCAAAGAGCTGACCAGCTGGAACATGCTACTCAGAGAAATGTGAATTTAGGTGTAGATCGGGTGGACTATCATTCACTTTGGAAAAAATCCAATTTGCTATGAAAAGATGAGAAGAGTGTGTGTGTGTGTGTGTTCAAGGAAAGCAAATTTGGAGGAGCCTGTAAGTCATACTCACTCGAGAGTGTTGTTCCTGAAAGGGTAGAGGTATTCTCCATCACCCGTGTCACACAGAGGGCCCCCAATCAGCCCCAGCGAGGAGATGACTGCACAGTACGCTCCTCCCGCAAATCCCAGCACAGCCAGGACCACTGACAGCAGCATCTGAAAGCGAAAAGACCTTCAACATCACATGCACAGAGGCATTGAGGAGCATGGAATACTTGCACCAAACGGGAAGGAAATCATCTTTACCTGCTTCTAACTACACGCTGAAACTCATAATAATAGTATGATATATGTGGGAGTAAAAACTATTTGAATTTTTCTGACTAGCACAGCTATCCTAGACGTCTATCCTAGACGTCTATCCTAGACGCTATCCTGACTTCATTGTCAGCTAAATGTAGGTAATTTAGTATATTGTCCCAGACCAAAGTAGCATTGGGTTGTGGCTGATGAACAGTCTCTCATAATAAAATCACCAGCCATGCCTCGTGGTGAAGGTGAGTGACTGATACTCCGTCTGAAACTCCTACCTACTCTGAACCAATTCTCCCCACCTGTTTCCTCATTTACTTCAACTGTGCATTCTGCACCTTGGTTGAAGGATCTTAATTATGCTAACGATTAGTTTTAGCACGGCATAGCAGTATGAGGAATTGCAAAGACAGTTATGATAGAGAAACTCAAATGGTCTTTTACTACTTCTACATTTTATGATAGCAGTTAGTGCTAGTAGTACTCATCAGTGCTATCTTTGATGGCTATTCTTTGGCATGTGATTTTCCCATTTGAAATCTGTTGGCTGTATGGCTACCTTCATCTCACCTGTTTGCTTTACTGTCACCTGATTATATAGAGAAAGACTACTTGTCACTGAAAGGGGAGTCTGAAGCTGCTGCAGCTGTTAGATTGGCTCTCCTGGGCATTTTCTAGACACAGAGTGGCATTTCCCCATTATATTTACTCTTCTGGAGTCTTTTCTGGAGGCTTGTCCTGTAGACTATGGAAATCCAACAATTTTATTAACTATCACATCATCTCAACCTTTCACCATTTTCCCTAGCTGTACCATCTTCATTTACCACTTTAAAAAAAAGAAAATTATTTCCTCATTATTGTCTTCAGTTGCAACATAAGGTCTAAGCTAGGATGCTTGAGTCTGTTGAAATTAGTTTCCCATGGTGTTGGCTTGTTATCCACCTCTTGCAAAGGTTTTGCTGATAATTTCTGCTGATTTTCTTCTAATTATTTCCATGCTTTAGCCTTCACACAATTGGTTTGTCTCTGGCGAGCTGAGAAAGACTTCTAGCATTCATTATTGGAGTATTTGCATCAGCTGCTTTGGTGAAGTTACCAAGTTCCTCCTGTCCCAGCTTGTGCTACTCTCTATTGCCTGGATTCTTGTTTCATGCACATTTCTTCCTTCCCTGTTTCTTTCTCTGGAGGTGGTTTTTTTTTTGTGGAATTAATATCCTGTCTGGTTATCCAGGTATCTTTGCTTATCTAGGTTTATTTGTCTGGAAAGCTGCTATGACTGTTCTTGTTCTACTAGTAACTCTTAAGGAAGGCTTAGAGAGAAACATACTGGAGAGTGTTTGCTGGTGCAATGACATAAGCTGTGTTTTGGAGGGCCTTTTTTCCTCATTGTGCCAGTGCAGTGGATGCTTTCAGACATGTACATGCTAAGCTGCAAGACACGGAAGCTTGCTGAATCTGTTACTTTCCAGAATCATTACTCTGTAACGCAAGGACAAGAAGCCATCTAGATGTGTTTGCAGGCAACAATTTAAAATGGATTAACAAAAAATCTTACTCAAAGCAGCATGTAATCACTGTGAACTGGAGAACTCAGTAAGGTGAATAAAAGGATGAGAAAGTTAGTAATTATTATTGCTGTTGTTGATACTTTGGCAGTGCATAAAGGCTGCGATGAAGTCCAAAACTATTAAACCAGGGATTGCACAAAATGTAATAGGTTAGAGTTCCTACCCTGAGCAAAATTGTTATGTTCTGGTTAAATGATAATTCCAATCAGTATTGTTTCTGTAGCCTTCTTTTTTTTTTTTTTTCTGTGAAAAGCAATGCTGAGTATTCAGTGTAAATTACAACTTTATACCTAAGGTCCCTGAAGCATAGAGGTGGCCAAACTAGCCTTTGGGTTACACAGGCTCCTGAGTAGCTCCAGTGTGGGCTGTTCCTCTACCAGTAGGTAGAATCTTGTGGACAAGCCACCAAGAGATGGGGACCCCATGTCAGGTCCATCCAGACCCATCTCGTAAGGATCTCTGACACCTTGGGAAGCTGCTCCCATCATTCATGTTTGAAACAGTCCCAGGGCTCCTCTACTCTCCATCACCTGGTGATTCACACCATACTCCACCTTGAGCATACAGCCCATACAGTCAAAGCGTTCGAGCGACGCTGCTGTGGGTGTCTGTGCATTTACTCCCGCTATCCCCAAAGTAAAGTTTCCCTGAGGTTTCTTCTCCTGAGGAAGTACATCACTGGCCTTCAGAGCTCCCTGCAACGCTCACCTCTTTTTGCATGCTTGGAAATCAGTCTTCCCCAGGAGCTGTTCTGGGAGAAATGGTTGGTTTTAATGCCATTCATAGCACATGCTCTTTGCTTGTGTCCCCGTCTCACCTCTACATTGAGCCGCATTCTGTTTAAATCACAGGCTGACGTATACAGCTGCACTCCTTTCTACCTCAATGAGGTGGGCAATTCCCACAGTCCTAGAAGACAGCATTTTCAAAGATCTGCTGTCCTCACGAAGCCTATTGTCTAGTTTGGTTTGAGTAGCTTCCTGACCTGGCCATCAAACAGCACACAAACTACTTTCTCAACAGTGTCTGTTGCATTCCTCTATAACAGTAAATAAGGAAGAGGAGGACCAGTTCATAGGTAACCAATCAATCATGGGAAGGTGCAGACAGGATACCTGGCATCTGTGTGCTGCTGCTAGGGATGGCTCAGACAGTGAAAGGGTGGTGGAGGGGAGTGGAGGACCGTGGGGGTCTGCAGATGTGGGCTGCTGGATGGCACTGTGCTACCACCTGCATTGGCAGGCTGTAGGAGAGAGCCCAGCCAGTCCGGGGAAGTTTGACTCTTGGCTCTGTAATATTCACTGCTGGTATGAAGGATGGACAAGGGAGATCTGAGATACTGTGTAAACTGAGCCCAGCTGAGCTGGATTTCCCCTCATGACTTACCAGGTTTAGCGCAGAGTGGGAACACCCACAGAGCAGCTGTTTTTCACCACCGCTTTCTACATGGCTCAAAACCAGGAGAGGCAGCTGGCTCAGGTGCTGGGTTCAGGGTGCCTAGGCTCACATCCCAGCTCTGCAACTGGTCTACTTGGCCATTGCTAGCAAATCCTTCCTGCTGTGCACATGATGTGGCAAAACCAATGTAATGACATGTCCCTTGGGATGTACTTGCTGACATCGTAATGAAGAATGTTACTTTGGCATTACGAATATTGAATTAAGTAAAACATCTTGAAGAGGTAAAGGTCTTCTTATGGACCAAACTAAATATTAGTTGAATAGTAGAGTCATGCTTCATTGTATGGAATCTCTCATTCCAGGCTGCTTCTGGGAAGGATGCAGACTGAAAAAATATTTCTAAGTCTGTTTATTCTTGCTAATAATGATAGCTACACAGAAGTCTGTGCCCAGTGCTTGATGATTAATGGAGATGCCTGTATAGCATGTTGCTTTATAATATTCTTAATTATCAAGGGAAAAAGTCTGTCTGGCCTTCCTCTGGATGACAGAGAGCCCAAACTGCATTTGCACTTATCATGTGCATAACCCTTGGACAAATGCGTGCTATGGGTCAAAGCCTGCCGTGGGGACCAGCCTCTGGGAAGCAGCACTGCATTCTCGGCTCCCGCCGCAGCAGTGCAGGCTTTTAGCATGGACCTGCCAAGTAGGGGACCTGTCTGCCCCCACTGAGGTAAGCAGGGATGAACCTGTGGAAAAGCAAATTGCCGTGGAGGGGTACGGAGGAAACAGGACCAGGTGAAAGCAGAAGGAACAGGCAGCCATCTCAATCTTTAAGACCATCTTGAGCAGGAGGAAGCTGGATCTGTGATCTACTTTATGTGGGTTGAAGTAAAGTAGCTTTGTCGCCACTCTGCCCTCAGCGATGTGGCTAAAAGCTCCAGCACCTGCCTGGCTGAGTCTGATTTCCCTCATATCAGTGGCTGCAAGATCATAACATTCTTGATGGCTCACTGAGCCCTCAGCCCCAGCCCAGGGACGCTGTAAATCAAGCTCTTCTTCTGCATTTCCCTGACATTGCTGTTGATGGTGGTGTGATGGTTTGTCACTGTATGTTTCCACCTGCTGAGCAGCCATTTAAGAGCTATTGTGCAAACCCTATAGTTCCATTTCAACACATAAATATCCACTTACCCCACATCTGTTAGCGCAACATCCTGCTCCGCCTGCTCCCAGCATCATTAATGCCGGCAAAATAACCTGTGAGAAAAGCACAAGCTCAGTTGGTGTGCAGTACTTCTGCTAGCAACGTTTTTAAAGTCTAGGAGCTGGGGCATCATGTTCCTCAAATGCAAACCAACTTCTACCTCTTCTCTGTGAGTTACACGTGCTTAGATATTGGTGCTTGATGAAGAGTGACTCAGGAAGAAGTATGGGATTACAACTAGAGCTGTCTGGCAAGTTTCTGGTACAGTAATTCTGGCTACTGAAGTTATACTGCTTCTTTTCAGCAGGGGTTTGTTGTTTTTTTCCAGGAAAAAACATGTCAGTTTTGAGAAAATGGAATTTCTGCTCAGAAAAGATGCATTGCTGGAGTAAGAATTATGTCAGTTTAAAATTTCTGAGCATCCTGCTCTGGATTATAATTGGGAGATCAGTCTTAAACTTCTTGAAACACATCTGACTGGTTTTTTGTGCTAAGCTTCTGGAAAACCTACAAAATGGGCTTCTCTCAACAGGGAACTCCCAGTTCACCTCAGCTTTCTCCATGGTAATTATCAGGTGAAGCTGTACTGATACAATGGAATGAGCAACCATCGGTGTCTCAGGATATAATGCCACCTTACAGAGGCATCAGGAGATAGGAAAAGGTGCATTTAGTTTGTTAGCTAGAAGGCAAGAAAGGTTTTGTGGTTCCAGTTGTGCAGCCAGAGCACTCCTACTGCCTCGCCTCTGCCCACCACTGCTTGTGTAGACATCTCACAGAGAAAAGAAGTTTGACAAAGTAGGAAATGGTCCCTGTAGAGTTAATGAAAGAAGGAGACACCCAGCCCCCTCCCGCCAAACAAGCAAACAAAGAAGAAAAGGTGAAAGCTGTAAAAACAGCCTGATGAGTTTTTGGAGACATGTCCCACATGGGGCGGGAAGAGCAGAATGTCCATGGTGAATGAAGCCTGGGGAATTTATGTGAGTAGTGTGAATATTCCTGTTAGACTGTGGTAGGACAAACTGTAGGTAGTTATGAAACCTGCTTAAGTTTGCAGGCTCCTAAATAATTTCCAGTGGATATGCTCTCCGTTGCCTTTTATGCACACCCCAGAGGCAGCCTCCAGCACCTGCTGTGGTCGCTGGACCACAGCTGTGGAGGCCTGCAGATGCAGAACATTAAGGTTAAAAGGACGTTCCTCTTCCCGGAAAGAAGTAATCCCTTAAATAATCACAGGTGGTCCCCAAGGCAGCCTCAGCCCCAGCCTAGCACTTGGAAGGAGAGATAATATCTCTGCCCATCAAACCAACGCTCCCTCTCCTCCAGGGCTGTCTGTCTTCTTTGGAGGTTTCCCATAGAAGCTATGAGCTTTTTGTGTCCTGTATTAGCCTGGCTCAGGATGAAGGCTTTGCTTGGCAGCTTTGTTTTTTTGCAGTGCTTGATTATAAACACCTGCCTTTTGACATGGGAATGAGAATTTGCTAGATTTGGCTGTCGTCAGAATGAGGTCTGTGAGTGAGCCACAGCTCTGTCAGGCATTTCCCAGTGTAGCACATAGGCTTTCCATCAGGAAAGATGTTATTATGACACACGGAGCCAGCCTTCCTCTCTTTACACCATGAACTTTTCAAATCAGGAAATAGAAAGACTGTCACGTCATATGAATTTCCATTAGAGAAGCAGGAGAGGAGGAAAGGGTGGGGCTGGCTGCACAGCCGAAGAGCACATTGATGATCTAGCTATCAGTCTATGGACAAAGTTCCTAGGTGGAGGCAGGTTTTCTGACTCACGGAGCCAGGCAAGGCTGCTATGAAGTTTCCCCCGCAGAACTGGCTCCGAAGGCTGCGTCCTGGTTACAGGGAGATTCTCCAAGGTCAGACAACCTGACAGCATGACTTTCTCCCCAGCCTTGAGGTTCCTTCAGGGGGATCCTGGAAGCACAGCGGAATGCCGTGCATCCTGGTCTGTCCTCACTGTGGAGTCAGGACACAGCCCAGGCTCCAGTCATGGGCACTCTTGCCCCTTGCTTAGCTCCCTAGGAGGTCCAGAAGCCAGTCCTCATTCTTCCATGCTTCCAGCACCTGGAAAATGGAGCTGATTATGATGCTGTCTTTCCCCTTCTCTTCACCTGTGGGCATGCGTCATGATGTTTTCTGGAAAACACGTACACTCAACAGCATTTTTCGTGGATCAATAATTACTCCTAATATTGTGTTTTGAAGGTCAATGCATTTTTCCTCCCCTCTCACTTGCTGTTCTCATTTTTGATGTATGCACTGCTGGCCACAAGCAAGCCTCTGTGGAAGCCTTAAAAGAAGGCACATTTTCAGTGAGCCTGTGATGCTTTCATGCCTAACATCTTCCTTTCCTTTCATTGAACGCCAATGACTCCTGGGCTTGCAGTGATACAAATTTTCCACAGGTGTCTCCTGTAGTTGCACTTGTTCCTTTAGGCTTCCTTCCACAAACTCACACTTACACTCAAGGTCAGCATGAGTAACAGGCCCAGCAATAGGTAGCTGGAAGAAGAAGCAGGCAAGCAGCTGGCAGAGAACAATTTATTGAATGATCTTATACCATGTTTCTGCTTGGGGAAATATGAGTCTGAACCACATTCATTGTAGCTTTTCCATAGACGTAAGTGGTAGCTGCGTCATAGCCTGACTGTGCATGAGATTTGCTTTTTTTGAAGTTAATTATTCTTAAACATTCATTTTTTGATGTGCAGGTAGCCAGCTCTGTGCCAGTTTACCATCTGCCTAGGCTGCGTAACAGCCAGTACTTGTCATATGCATGTTACTCATTTCGCTTTTTATCTACACTTGCGTGGATAATTGGAAGAACGTAAAGGGAGCAGGCTTTCTAATGAGCTGTAAAGATCAGTATTCCCAAACACGTGCCCTTCTGGTTATGGATATTCACAAAAAAATGATTTTTCCTGAATAGTGGAGTGGAGAAGTGGTCACAGAACCTAGACACAGTCTCCTACAAACCAGACCAAATCCCAAAGGAGGCAGGTGGGTGTGTGGGAACACGGAGGGCGTTTTGGATGTAAGCCATTTGCAGCTTCCCATTCATCGAGTGTTGGCTGGGTGTCTAATGAACACCTACTGAAGTGTGTTTCAGTTTTGCCCTTAGTGATTTTTGTGAATTATGTGAAAATAAAATCAGTTAGAGGAGTAATGAGGGGGTGCAGCCAATAGTGAAAAATCACCACTTCCAGCTGAGCTTAGGACCTTGGCTTTGCTTTGACTCATGGAGACAGGAACACCCAAGTCATGCTTCTCCACGGTGAGAAGTCAGTTTTATTGCTTCCTCCTGACTTGCAGTTCTGACATTTATTTCAGGAATACCATGTATTCCTGTGGTTAGGAACTTTTTCAGTCTTGAATCTACTTTCTCAGTCCTGAACCCCAACTTCCCAGTTAAGCTGATCACATGTTTATGCTGAAGACATTTCTATGGCTCTTTTTTTTTTGTTAACAGAAGTTTTCTTAGCCCCAAATTTAAAACAAAACAAACCCATAAGAAGCAGTAGCAGCACTTCTCTCTTACCAGTATTCCAGCTCCCACAATGCCATGGAAAAACCAGACCAGATCGGTTATCTCACTGAGCTGCAGAATTTGTCCATTGGGGAAGTACAGGAGGGTGTTGGAGACTATGGCACATGCTGCCAGTGGGAGCAGGGTGATCCCAATGCACTTCGAACACTTCCCCGTGCACATGGTAGCTCCCTGCTGAGGAAAGACACAGGGAGGTTTGGGTTACTGCAGCACAGCGAGCATGGGATTTCAGCAGTTTCCTTCTTTAATGAAAGAAGAATCAGTTCTGAAGCAAGAAATGTTCTAGTTAACATTGTGTTAACTAATGTTCTAAACTTACATGGATATCAGTGATCTAGATTTACATGGATAATCCTGTTCTACATAGCCTGTTCCCTTCAGAGACTTTATTTAAAATGTAATTATTAAAAACTGGAATGTTTAGCTGAATTTATTTAGAATTGCCAGGACTAAACATGTGTTAGTATGAAATGAACAAGCGTTGTCCATTGGGAACATCAGTCACACAACCATGGCTGCACAAACTGATACCATGGCTAGAAGACTTCGTGGTGGGGCCAAGGTCTTGGGTGGAAGGGGAAGGGGCTGTGCTGGCTTGTCTGGGACCACCATTTTGGTAAGCTGATTTGACATGTCCTGCACTGAAGGTCTAGAAAAGCAGGAAATGACTGCCAGGAATGCCACAGAAACGTTCAACCCTGCCTTTGTGCTGGGGCAGATGGGGGAGCCTCACCAGAGCCCCTACCAGGTGCAGTTTCTCTATTTCAGTCAAAAATACACTGTCAGCAAGAGTCAGAGAACCTTTCATTGCCATTTGCTGTGATGTGCTTATCTACAGAAAAGGGTAGATAAGACTATGGGTTACAGGGCTATTTGGCATCCTCCCTAAAATATCCCAAAAACTAGAAGCATATCTAATCCTATGCCTACTTGCTAAAGGCATGTCACAAAGCCATCCCACCTCTTTTTCAGAGATCTGTCACAACATGTAAAACAGCAGCTTAGTATTTCACAGTGGTCAGGTTCTTCTTTTAAAATCAAAGAATCATCTTTTAAAATCAAAGAAATAATATAAAGGAAGCACTGGTTGAAAGGGATCTCTGCAGGTCTCCAGTCTGACCTCCTGCTGAAAGCAGGACTACCATCAACACTAGGTTGCTGTGTCAGCCATGGCTTTGCGTAGCTGAGCTTTGAAAACACCCAAGGATGGAGCTACCACCACCTCTCTGGGTGACCTGTTGGAGGGCTGCCCCAACCTCTTGGTGAAAAAGTCTTTTCTCGTGTCCAACCTGAATATCCCAAGCTCTAACCAGAGCTGTTGCTCCTCGTTATGTCTTTTCCATCACTTTTTCGCCTCTATCACTTCCTTACAAATTTGATGTAGGCTGCGGTTAGATCCCCCTTCACCAAAGCGAGCAACTCCAGCTCATGATGCACCTATGCTGTGGTCTATAGCTGAACAGGAAAAGCTGTTCCATACAAAAGTGGATCCACAGATCTTTCTCCACGTCAGTTCGGAAATTTCAGACTACTGTAACTGAGATTATTGAACTTTCAGACTGCCATTAACTTCACGGCATAAACTGATCACAACTTCTTCATGATGTTTGATCATAGCTTCACTCTAGCTCAAGGCTTTCAAATGCAGAAAAATACAAAATGCCAGTCTGTGGGTTTCTGTCCTCAGAGAAAGCTGATGGTTCATGACAAAGATGGCTTTGCTCTACCATGAGCAAGTTATAAAATGTAAGAGAAGGACGATAATCTGGATAAAAACCATTTCAGTACAACTGTGTTACACATGCACACATGCAGCCATGCACGCACGCATGCCTATGTTTGCTACAGGCAGACAGTTTTTGTAATAACCAAGGCAGTAAACAGTGAAATGTCCCTCAATTTAGTCATGTGTGTTGGCTAATCCTGAAAGTTGTGTGACAGAAGTTGGTGTTGAGAAGGTATTAAGCAGACTAGGAGTACAGAAGTCAATTGAGGTTGGGTTTCCAAGTAAAAAAGCCCAGGTGCAAAACAGTATGAAGATACTTGAGAAAGCCAGAGACAAGCTGAAATGGGCTTCGTTGACAGAACGAAGACAGTGCAGAGGTGAGGTAAGGCACAAAGACAGACCAATATCCTCAGACCTCTGTAGCTGAGAAGGAAAACAGAAAGACTGTATGGGATGCTGTGTATTGCTGTGAGGTAGCTGAGACTGCCAGAGACTTCTTTGGAATTTGCATTTCTATGGCAAAAAATTTTCATTGTTCTCTGCTGCTATGAATTTAATGAGAGCACTGTGCTTACATGCCCTACCTTCTGAGCACTTTACAATCACTTTATACTTTTTAATCCAGTTTTAAAACAAGTTAACTGGCATCAAACTATTCCAGAAGGGAATATTTTTAACAGAGATGCTTCTTGGTTTACGGTTATTACCTATTGTTTATATAGTGCTCAAAATTGGGCAGGGCATGTTGCAAGCCTCTGGAAAAAAGCCACAGCTCGAAAAGATAAAAATCTGAACAGACTGAGAATGTGCAAATGAAAGATGAAGCAGGGAGGGAGCGTAGGGAAATGGAAAGAATATTGGATATTTCACCCATCTTTCTCTCAAATATCCAATGCATTTGCCTTTTTTTTTACACGTATTTTTGCTTGTCTGCTTTCCTGTCTCATTCAAGCTTTTGCTTTTCCATGTGTTTGCCCAACCTCACCTACTTCCCTTCCCCAGAGAGCAGCAAACCAGCACAGGCACAGCCTGGCCTCCTTCTAAAACACTAAGTCTTGTAGGTGAGTTCTAAATTCTCTTCTGCATCTTCTGTACATAGCCAGAGGGCCCAATTCTCGGCCGGTGCGAAGCAACATGACGCTGCTTTGGCTAGAAGAACAGGGGTTTACAGTCTATTCTCTCTGACCTATCTCAATACCACTTCAAACTGCAAGGACAGCTTACCTAAACATCAATCACCAGACCTAGTGAGAGCCTCTACCACCAAAATCCATGCCGCTTTGCCACCTCTGTACATCAGAGGATCTGACCATGTTATTAGAGCTTAGGAAAGCACTCTGGATTGCCAGAAGCACTCAAAACACTTTATTAATTCAGCAAACAAAAGCTCTTCTATAGCTTTGTTAAGCAAGCTGGCTAGAGCTAGCTTCTAATTTTTAACTAGGGTTTTAGAAATTTTCGTTTTTAATGCTGAAGGAAGCAAGTAAATACCTTTACTTACCTTCTACACAGGTCTAAGATGGCCTCCAGGCTCCAGGGCTCCCGCAGCGGGTTTCAGGCTTTCCACCTCCTCTCTCCTGGAGCGTGGCGGTCTGAGGGAGGCACAGCGATGTTTTCGGGCAACAGCCTTTTTTAAACAAATAGCTATTTGTCTCTGGAGAATGAGGAAATACCCCAAGTTATCCCTGGTTGGCCAGTGTGAGGTTGGCATGTCACCCAGCGTTATTGATTATTTTGAGGCAGTGATCCAGTGGTCAATGCCTTGGTCCCCCAGGACACAGAGATCGGAGCAGCGGAGACCTTTTTACTGCTGCAACTATTTCAGCTGTGCACAGTTTGGCAGAAGAGGAAAGTCAGGAAACAGCAGGGGTACAATCGTGCAATGATGAACAGTAGGTGCATGGCAAAAAATGTGGTTGAAGCACAAGGTGGTGGCACAGAGAAGTCTGGCCATTGGTGTGAAGTCATCTTCTGCACAATGGGTTGAGGCCGTTAAAATGGCATGAACTTTGCTCCAAAGCATGCTGCTGGGAGAGCTGGGTGAGGAGAGTGGGAATGGGAAGGGAAGAAAATTCTCAATAAAGGGAAGGAAAGAAAATTCCCAAGAAGACAGGGTAAAGAAGAGAGAGAAGGGTAGAAAAAGAAAAAGAAGGGTAGAAAGGAAGGAAAGAAGATTCCCAAGAAGACAGGGGAAAAAAGAGAGAGAAGGGTAGAAAGGCTGGAAAGAAGGAAGAGTTGTGACCAAGGGAGGAAGCAAGGAAAGAAAAACACAATTCCAAGGAGGAGAGAGTGGGAATATGGAAAGGAAACTGAAGGTTTATTTTGGCAGAGGAGAAGAGAAAGGTAGAAGAGACACTAGGGATGGGCCAAGAAATGAAAACCACAATGAAGAGTATGAAGAAACATTAAAATTAAACTGGGAGAAGACTCATACCGAGGAAAAAGGGACTTTCTTTTGTAGAAAATGTGACAGTAATAACCATTAAAATATATGCAAACACTAAAATGTATAAACATGTATGTTACTTGGTAGATTAGATTTGGCCCTAGTCATGCTGGGAATATGCTCAGATCCGTCTCTTCAACTGAAAACACCCCCCCTCCAGCAGGCACCTGCTGTTGCCTTGTACTCAACATCCAGATGGAAGGATGACTTGATTACAAAAACATTAATGAAAGGGGCACATGAGTGAAAGCAAAGATGCAAAATATTCCACTCTCCACCCTGCTGTCTCTCCTCTTCATTCTCTAATCTCACTATGAAAGATTGATTGTGTAGGGTGGAATTCATCGCAAGTGACTTTGGATGTCCATGAGGTATATGTGACCTGAGACTGCATTTATTTCTAGTAGGAGAAACAGACGCTTTTAAGGAAAAAAATGACAAAGATCTATTTTAGGAGTTACTGTAGGGTTACAGTAAAGCATTAATAGTGAAAGAATCTCAACAGTTGTTCAGATCTAGATGTTGGCATCTGTGGTCAGATGAATTGCATCCATGAGGACTACCAGCATTGCAAGGTGGCTGCAAAAGCACAGGGGCAAAGCCTGGGACTTCAGTCCCCAGGTGGCAAATTTAATACCACCAGTGTCAGAGGATGCAAGGAAGTCTTCACCACTGACTCACAGCCAGTGAAAATCTTTAAAAAGCCCGTAGAGTCATCTTGGGCAGAGAACCTTCATTACAATACAGATTGCAAAAAGGAGGGAAAGCGAGCTGAACCCACTGAACCCAATGCCCCAAACTTCAAGTGACATCAGTGGCAACAGCAATTCACCATGTTCTTTTGTGGTGGTGCTTCAACTCCAAGAAAAAGGAACAAAGTAAGTGTTGGACAGTCCTCAGACAGGGCAAAGGCACAAGGCCTATTGGCATTTAAAGCATTCAAAGAATTAAATCTAGAATAACTTCAAGACCATCAGCAACTTTCACTGGTGGCTGGGGCACCTGGGGGGGAACTGCCAGCTTATGTAGAGAGTTAAGAAGCAAATAAGGAAACTTCATAATGATGCTTATGATGAACCCTTCCCCTAAATCTCATGTCCCGGTTGCCTGGTGTTTTTATAGACTCTTACTCTTTAACATCTCTAAGGTACCACCTTTCCTATACTCACATAGCTAACACTCTCATTAGGGCTCAGCATCCTTGATTTTGATTCTGTTTTTCTCTGATTTTGCCTGACTCATAGCCCTCCAGGGCGATGTGCAAGGCTCACCTCTGTAGTTTCTCATCTGTACTGTCTCCCCAGCACTATACCTTCCTTTACTGACCTTTTTAATTTTCTCCTCTTCACTTTCCAAAGCCTATCCCATCCTACCATACTTCATCTATCACTTATCATTTAGTGTCTAGACTTGACACCTTGACTTCATTGTCTCTGTTAATTTCAAACACCTCTTAGTGCCATTCTCCACTGAACGCTTGATAGCTTTTCAAGCAAGTGCACAATGAGAAGAACCAATATTGTATTAGTTTTGTGCTTTTCCATTTTGCTACAGAAACCAATTGTCTTTCATTCTACTACATAAATTTTAAACTGTCTGGGACACATTCACTGTTTTCGTCTATGTTTGCAGAAGCACTTAACCAAAGACTAATGCTTCTCACCATTACAGAAAAAAAATACTGTTAAGCTATATTAAACACAGTTCTCTTACTGCTTCGAGGGTATCTTTAGATTTGCTCATTACTGAGTAGGGTCTATATTCAGTCTTTGATGAGATCTGAACTAAATATTGCTCATTGTGAGGTACAGAAGGAATGCCAAAAAGAAGAGCACAATAAAAGTCAGTATTAACACCGGAGAGCCTGACTCCTACCTGTTTTTCTGAACTGATAGACTCATCCTAAAGAAATGAAAAAAACCAAGCTCTAAATCACTTAGAAAAATTGAGTTTTGCCTGTGAAGTGTTTAGTGACTAAGCTGGGTGTATACAATTGTGTACATCTATTTTTCCCCCTGCAATATTGACTCTGAAGGCAATGAAAGTGTTTTGTGTTCCACTGATCAATGCCTCCTGATTATATTGACTTACTGTGCATCAGCTCTCGTCCTCCTTTTATTTCTCTCCTTTTAGCCGTAAACTCTTTATTAATTTTCCAGTTACACATAGTAGCATGGGTACTGAGAGAAGAAATGTAAATGTGCAAAAAATCTTGTTCATCACACTAGGAGTGAAACCCATTCCAGCCCTACAATTTCCCTGGATGGTGCAACATGTGAGCTAGGAACTGAAGAATTACAGCCCCGTGCAGGTTTTTGAAGGACATATCTGACTGCCCACTTACTCTATTAATAGATCCATCCCATTTGGAGTGCAGCTGCAATGTGCTAACGAGAAAACGCCCTTTTTGCTGTGTAAAACAGGAGCCAGAGAGCTCTGCTCTCATTTATTCTAATACAAATCTGAAGTGGTTCCTCTGAAGTCAAAGCTTTATTCCAGGTACACAGTGACACTCTGCTCAATCTAATTTATTCCACTTTGACACCATGACACAAATTGTCTCTTGCTGCTGTCTCCTGTGACACTTTGTCGTTAATGTTTTCTTCAGCTGCGGGAAAGGGAAGATGATTTCCCCAAAGAAGAATCAGGAAGCAAACTGCTGTTAAGAGTCTTTTTCCGAGATGAGCTGGCTCTGTGAAGGTTCACGAGCTCTGGCATTGCAGATAACCTGCCCTGGCGCCCCAGCTGGCTCTCCCTGCCCTTGCAGCAGGTATCCAAGTTAACATGCCTGCCTGTACCCAGGATAGCGGATGGCCTGTTAAGGTAGAAACAGCAAGGTGGAAATGGCAGTACCAGCGTTATTTAGGTTTTTCTTTATCCAGAGTATCCCAGACCCACATCAACCCACCTGATAAAGAGCTGATTGCACAGCAAGAGCAATGAGTGAGATGAGGTGCAGCTCAATGCAAAAAGGCTCAAGTCTTCCATCAGATCAGAGCTAGCCACAATAAATGACATTGAATAACTGAGTGGTGCGGGTTATGGCGCTTATATTAAGAATATGTATGGGTCTGAAGAGGTGGAATGGAAGATGCTCTGGATGAAGCTTTAAATGGGGTCTCCACACTCTTTGGGAGTATATTCACTGCACGGTACCATCACACATGCGTGGTCCTAACACACACCTGGTTCTGAATGTGCACTTCACAGGGACAACAGCTTAAATACCAGACAGATGCATATTCTCTTCTATTTTATCTATTTTCTGGTATTTGTTTCCTTCTTTCTTTTCCCTTGAATCTCCTTTATATGCACAACTCTCTCTCCTACATACTTAGGCTCTCTCTCCTCCTTGAGATGACATCCAGAGTCTTTGCTGAGCAGTTTTCCCCCTCTGATGATGGTGCACACACTACTGACTCTGGGGACAGTAATGCCACCAGAAAGAGACAGTCCTTTAAGAATAAACCCTGGGGTTATCAATGACCCTATGAGCCTGGGCACTCCAGGTTTGCACAGCCAATGCTCTGCAGAAGCACCTTCTGGGATGAGAGGGAAAGGTGCCAAAACAACACCCAGCAAGCTCTGCCCGTCCAGCAAAATGTCACCCACTGCTTGCTTGTGGGTATGCATGTTCATCTGATGTATCGCTAAGTTCATTTTTTTTTTTATTACCTGAGTGTTTGTCCAGAGAAAGCACTGTGCCGGCCCCACTGTTTTCTAAAATGGCAGTGAACCATGACCTGTGGCCAAGGGTTGTTTGTGCTCCTAACGCAGAACAACACTGTCACTATCCAATATTAAAATAATTAGAGGTTTGTGCTTTCATTTTGCTGGTTTCATGCAACACTTCTTTCTGGTTTTGGCTGAAAGGCATTTCTCATCCCTGTGTTTTGTCACTGGTGTTTGTCCGAGTATGTGCAGGTGAATTACGAGCTAAAAGCAGTACCCACTGGAAAATGCCCCTATTTACCTGACCAAACAGGAGAAATGTTACTTCTTCTGGTGATCCTTCTCCTCCCTGCCTAACATGCCCTGAACTGCCCTGGGTTCCTCAGGAAGCCTTCAGTAATGAAGAGCAAATATTGAGAAGGAACATGGGTTTTGTAAAAAAATGCTCACTGCACTTTTTAGAGCTGTTGGACATTGTCAGAAGGGAAGATTTCTGTAGTCGAGGCTGGTGTTTTTGTTCGGATGAGAGACACGTGGCTTTGCCGGGTAACATGTGAGAGATTAAAAACTCCTGCATGAGGCTGAGGCACCTGGAGCAGCAGCTCCGACCAGAATGAAAGAGGAGGGCAACAGTCAAGAGGTTAGAAGCGATCATTAAGTGTTTTGTTATTGCAAGGGCGGTCGTCCTCTCGTTAACCCCCCCCATCTGGTTTGGGGCCAAAAGAAAAAAAAAGAAAAGGAAAATCAATACCAGTTGTTTGTGCATAGCTGTAATGTTTCAAACATGTACACAAGGCCTGGTTCGTAGCCAGAATTACTGCTTGCTAGTGAAAGTACTTACTACTTACTTCACCTGTATCGGAGAAACTGATTATATGTGGAAAAATTGGATAAGCCTTTGGAAATACAGGTGGTCTTCAGATCCTGAGGTCTGTCTGTTTTTCCCAGCTGGTGCTGGCTGGTAGAAGGAAGGACAATCCATCCCCTTGCTGACCCTGAGGTTGTTAGTTGGGGCCCACTGTGGGACAAAATAGTATTTTAAATCTCCACATATCTTATGTAGCAGAAGGGCCTGAGGCAATTAGGGTAATATTTCCCAGAGTGAGAAGTGTCCAGACATTTCTTAGCACTGCTTGAGTTTTTGAATGGGATTATCTGCTTGCACAGACAACCGCATCACAAATTTTTCCCAGAAATTAAGCAATCTCTATCTTCAAACTATTTATACTTTTCTGTTCCTGTGCCCACTGGAAAGCAGTTTAAAGGATCTTTTGAGGGTGTGGGGATGTCGAGGAAGGTGGACTACAGGCATTTTTGTTTGTTGTCTAAAATTAGGTACCAAAAGGAGACATAATTAAAGGTCCTTTCTGAAAAGGTGTGACCTGTCTGTCTCCATCCTTGGAGATATATCATCTCCAGCCTTGGAAATACTCAAAAGTCATCTGGGCATGGTCCTGGGCAGCCTTTTCCAGGTGGCCTTGCTTGAGCAGGGGGGTTGGACCAGATGACATCCAGAGGTCCCTGCCAACCTCAGCCGCTCTGTGATTGTGTGGCTCTGTGGAGGACCTTGATATATCAGAGAGGGACAGCAGCACAGCACTGGTGCGGCTCAGGGGCAGCTGTGCTGCCACGGGGTTTGGTCTCTGCAGCAGAGCTCCCTTGAGACCGCAGCTCCTCCACAGCTGGCATGAGGAAGGCATCAGAAAGCTAGACTTAAAAAAACAAGTGAACTGCCTGGGATATGCTGCTGTCACTCCTCAGTGGTGTAATCCATTCTTTATGTTAGGGTGTGGGCCTCAATTGAGCTAAGGGCAGGATGTGCATTAACTCCGAGATGACGGCAGGTCTCCAGAGACTGAGGAGGAAGGCAAGAACATGGGCAGGTGTTACGAGGGCAGATACTGTGTGGACACAGGATCATGAAAGAGCTATGTGAGAGATGGACCCACACATATCAAAAAAACGAAAACCTGGAGGGCCTCCTCCGGTCGGCAATCTCACCCTGTGCAGCGCGGAGGCTTCGTGCCTGCGTCTCGCCCCGCCGGCGGCACAGGGAGGCAATGAAACACCGTGTCTGCAGCCATTAGAGGGAGCTTGGTGAGAGTCCAAGGGTGAAATGCAGACCTGGACAGCCAAAGCAGTGCATGGAGGGCAGCTGGTTCAGCTTTTTAAACCTGTTTTCAATATCCTTACGCTGATTGTACTATGGTAAGTGGTTATCCTGGGATAGGGATGCACTTCCCTATGACCCGCCAGAAACATTTCTGCCTTTTCCTCACATTAATTCCTTTTTGAAAGAGGCTGAGATTGCCTGAAGAGTAGTTCAATAGTTTTGTAACAGCTTGCATCAGACATCCTCATCCCACCATAAGGTCGCCAAGAAATGCAGCCGATGTTGTTCCAAGCCTATTCACCAGCTGATATTAAATGAACTGGATGCTTTTACTTGGGAAAAAGCAAACAAGAAAACCGTATGGATGTATACAGCAGTCAGAGGAAGATTCAGCAGTTGCTGGATTCACCCAGGACATTGCAGAACCATCTACAGCCTCCTTCTGCAGATCAGCTGAAACTGTCTCTGAAGGAGGGGAGGGATGCAGATGCCTGACTGCTGGGCTAGCCTGGTGCTCCCTGCCCAGGGTCTGGCTCTGCGACCCTTCACGCTCTGAAGGAAAGGTCAGATGGCTCAGATCAGCGCCTCTCACCCCAGAGCATCCCACTCCCGCCACACCGCTGGCCTTGGAGGCCTTGGCCATGCTTCCCGCCCCCTCTGCTGAGCCAGCACCATCCGTTTCACAGCCATGTGTGAGAGGTTGCAGTATCGGGCTGGGAGCCACTTGGCTTTTTTCTCCTCCATCAATCTGTCTGTCCAGTCAGGCAGATACAGGAGCAAATTACTGCAGAGCATCTCATCACTGCGTGTAAACCACTTTGTGATATGCACCCAGCCCCTGGCACCCTGGGGAGTGTGAAAACTAGTTGTGAGGGACTCAGCGGGGGCCTGGGAGGGAAGCAGGATGAGCTGCCACCAAGGCCACCCTCATCTCCTTCCTGCTGAGCAGCTGATTGACAGTAACCTGTTGCTGCCAGGAATTTGTCTTGCATCTCCAAATACCTCAACTTGTTCTTTGAGAATTTTGACTTTTTTAAAGTGAGTGTGATATTTTCAGTCCTCACGGCTGCAGAGAAAAACTTCAAAACTGCTCAAAGATCAGAGGTCAAACAAGGAGAATTAGCATTTGCTGTCTTTTGTAAAGAAATTTTCCTTTTTGACAGCCTGACCTGTGATTTTTAAATACCCCAGAATAGTGATATTGTGCTTTTTGGCTAACAGGGCACTTTTAAAAAGCAGCTGTTGCAAAAACACCCGTGTGGGGTAAGTCACTACCTGCGCTTCTTTTCTCTGGGTTTGTGCTCCTTTCCCGGTTTATCTGGCTGGTAAGATTAGGAGCACTGCAGGGCAGGGAGGGTCCCTGTCTGTGTATTTGCACTGTGTCTTGCCACTTGTAAAGGAAGAGAGTAATCATCGCCCTTGCTGCTTTCATGTCTACTTGCACAATAGAAATAATTAACACTAATAGCAATGCTTTGCCTATCTGCGGCTCCTTTCATCTGAAGACGTTAAAGTGCTTGACAAGCATTAACTAAATTAGCTTCCAAATACCTGGAGAGGGAGTCAGATATAATGATCTCCACTTTGCAGATGAGCACACAGGAGGAGAAGCGAAGGCTAACTGAGTTCTTACAGTTAGTCAGCTGAAACCATGTTTCCTCCATTGAGGAAGGTTGCTCAGCACTTCTTGAAGCTCAGGCTTTTTTGTCAGCTGCCCAAAGGTGGGTTTTGATGCCCACTTTTTAATTCGAAAACAGACAGACTGTAGATCTGTGTGATCTGCCCCAAGTCCTGCAGGAGCTTCAGGGGGCATTTCAGGCACTGTGATTCATGAAGTTTCCCGTTTGAACTATGAATCTGTTCTGGGAAAGGAAGAAGCTCTGCTGACACCAAGTTGTCATCACCGTGAGCAGGCAAAGCCAGGGTGACTCTGTCTGAGTTAGTCCTGATTTCAGAAATGTAAGGGGACTCCAGTGCAGAAACACTGCAGCTCAGACCCAGGGGTGGTGTAGCCGTGTTCACATCATGCTGCCTTTCACTTCATAACCCTTTCGGACAGGGATCTGCATCTAAGTTGGCAAATTTGCTCAGTGTTGTATGCATGGTGGGGGCCTAACAGGCTGCATCGCTGCCACGGTGTTTCCAAGCTCTTACTTGCAAAGGAAGATGACAAGAGCCCTGACCCAGCTCTGGGGTCTTAAAGCGGTTATCTTGTCTCCTGCATGCCTCTGTAATACCAAGGGTGTGCTGCAACTCCCAGGGTGGTACCCAGCAGGGGAAAGGAGAGACTGGGCAAGAGCTGGACAGCAGAGACAAGAAATCCTCAGTAGGGACTATATAAGATTCAGTATTAGCTCAGAATCATAGAACAAAGGCAAATGACATTTTGGAAGACCACAGCAACTTCTTCAAGGTGATAATTTGGTTGATGGAAAGGAGAGCGTTTTTCCTGTAGACTGTGGAATTTCTAATTCTGTAGAAATTATTTTCCTTTTTAATACCTAACCTGAAAGGTTTCCATTCCAGGAATGGCACTCTGGCTGTAACATAGGCTTCTTCAAATATGAAGCAACTGAGTCACTGAAGAGCTGTAGGGCTGCTCTTTACTGCAAAGCTTCATAGACACAGATGAAAGACACTCGAAGTGCTGGCAGTCATCTGCAGAACCCATAAATCACATAATTTCACAGTGGGAAATCATCCAGGCTTCCACAAGGTCATGACATTTTCCCCGCTTTCTCCTTTTCAGGCAGAGAAACCAGACAGAAGAGTTGTCTGCACAGCAGGTAACTTCTGTTATCTCGTTCACAGCACACAACACCCCCCCTATTTAACCAGCAGACCCCAAGTAAAGGGTCACAAGCCTGCTGGGAATTTGCAGGTTTATAGCAACACTCTTGGGGATGGTTTGCCTGGCAGAGGTGAGTTTGCAACCGTTTGGAAGCCACTTGTGCAGATGCAATCATATTGCTTCTTTCTTTTCTTCCCACAATGCTCAATACCTCCCTCTCTGCCACCTGCTTTAAATAGTCCCGGATAGTTTACTAGTGCTGGGGTTTCTTACCACAGCTCCCCTATTTACCCATAGAGAAAATGGGGCAATGATCTCATAGGAGGAAAACAAAAGAGCCACATTTCCTCTAGAGTAAGTAAGTAGGTCAATGCCGCGAGACGTGATGGAAGAGGATCCAGTGATGCCCACGGGGCAGCTGGAGAAGGCTGGGCAGGCAGTGGAGCTGCTCAGGCGAGAGCTGAGATGGACCTTAGTACTGGCTCTCCTGCTAGCAGGTAGCAAAGGTGGGTATGAAAGGGTTTCGCCATGCAACAGGGTTACAGCATCATTCACAAACAATGGAAGTCCAAGGAGACCCTGGTCTTCATCACCCTCATGCTCAGAGGGAAGGTGGTGCGGCAGGAAGGCTGTTGCCTGGCTTCCAGAGCTGGATGGGGAGCCAGGAAACTGGGTGGCCTTCCTGCACAAGTGCCTGGAAGTTACCTAGCCTTCCTCTTTCCTCATTTGTGTAATAAGGTTAATAAACACGCTCTGCCCCACAGTGATTATGTAAAGTTAAGCTCTTTCATGTTTGTTAGGTGCTACCACAGGCAGCACCATAGAAACCCATAAATAATGTACCTTGAAGTTCTGTTGAGGTATTAGTCTTGTTTTAACAGTGCAGATATTGTATGAGTTACCACACACAAGAAGCTTCTCTTAATTAGGATCAAAACTTCTTTTTTTTAGCTTTGCTTTAATAGTTTTTGAGGCTGAACACATTTCACTTGCCCAGCCTATATGGCAATTTATTATAATCTTTTCAAACTTGCAGCTCCTTTCAGTACACTGTTAAATGTCTTCCTTCTCATTTTTGCATCCCTTTACAATCTTTGAATTTATGTGTCTTTTTTCCAGTGTGTAATTAGTTTCTCTAAAGTCAAAATTTAGCCATGGTGTCATCCTTTATTGTCGATATGGCAGATACAGGATTTGGCTCAAACCCACGATGCAGAAGAAAGGATTTGTGGGCTGCTTCTGATATAATAGGAGCCCTCTTTTCCACTTCACACCTTGGCTCATGGTAATGTACCAAAGTAGGTGTTCTGCAAGGAAAGCGTCTGCACAGAGATGTACAGAGAAAATTTTTCTGTCGTAATGGTCTCCAGACAACCATTGTGGTAAATGTCCAATTATGACCCTGAGCTGGGTGCACGGATGGAGCTCAAATGGCTGGAGGGCAACGCCGGGGAGCCATGCAGGCTCTGACATGGGAGTCTGGAGGGCTGGCTTCAGTCTCCATCCTGCCACAAAGACTTCTGGGCAGGTGTGAGTCAGATTCACAATAGGCCACCTGTAATATGGGCTACAGCTGCCCTTCTAATATCCTCACCGATCGCAGATCCTTGTTATTCTTGGAGTTTTGGTGGCTTTTTTGTCTTCCTGTCTCCAACAGTTTCATTATCCAGACTTGGAGTACTCCTGGGAAGTGCTGTATAAGCCAAGGAAGCCTTTCTCACCAAAGTCCTATCCAGAATTGCGAACAGAAGCGGTGGATGCCTTGGAGGGCAGATGGCTTTTGAGATTTCCAACCTACCAGGGTGAATTCAAAAGATTCAGGCAATTCAGATACAACTTGTGTGACTATCCAAGACTAAAACATGAAGTTTACCTTGTGTTAACTACTACTGGAACTCAGAACATGATTAGAAAGTGCAATAGGAACCGTTTTTCACAGATGTGCTATGAGGCTTTTGTATTTAGTATGTGTTCGTGGCTGGAAAGTGTGGGAAAACTTGTGAATGGGGATGGTGGCTTGGTTAGAAGAGTGGTGTGAAACTTGGGAGGGTGTAACTCAGTTCCCAGCTTTACCACAGACATTCTTTGTCACATTGGGATGCTCACTACAGGCACAGTTCCAGGTTTGGTGGCAATACCAGCTGAGGGTAATCTTATACTGGAAACAGGCAGACCAATTCCCCAACCTGGATTGCAATGCAGACACAAACCAACACAGCAGAAGGACCGGGAAGGAGTGTCTACAAATGGGAACTCTATTGCCATCAAGAAGAAGCAGAGGGAACAGGGTAGTCAATCTGCTTGAACACCAGCTCATCATCTGCTCAATGAAGAATGCAAGCTGGGCTTCAGTAGAAGGCAGTCCGAATGAAGTGCTCATCTCTGAACTCGTGTCCCCTAATTTCAAGGAACTGCAGAAGATTGGCACACCCGACATCTCTTTTCACTGACCTTATGGCCATTGCCAGGTTAACTTAGGTATCCTACTTAATTCACTAAAATTACTTGGCACAAGTCCGGGCTTTATTGGCTTAACTTAAGCTAATTATTGCAATCATGCCTGATATACTTTAAAAGAAAGCTCCATTGGTAATGTTTCAGGCCTCATTCACAGACTAGTCCTCCAGATGTTCACCCTTCAGACCTATGAACATTGCTCCTCATTACAAAACTTCAGAACCCAGCCAGGCACTAATTTTAGCCTTCAGAGGGACAAAAAGTCTCAGAGGAACCAGCATCCAACCCTTTTGCTGAAAGGATGCTAAACAAAGCGACAAACTTAATCCCATAACCTCACTGCCGGAGGAGAGCTTCCCAGAAATTTTCCTGATGCAAGGGCAAAATGGCTGTTCTTTAATCTTTTTCTGAGTCATGCCTACAGCACTTCTCCAGAACATAAACGTGCCTGGGTTTAATGATGTGACAAGGTAATTAAGTGTTAATGTGTGGATGCAAAGGGTATACAAGTTGCCAGATCTAGTAAATGCTGAAGCCAAGCTAAGGCGTTTACCAGACTTACAACACATTGCTGATATAGGGTGCTAATGCCCACACATCATTCCTGTTACACAAATAATTTTTACAGTAATAGACAGAGAAATGTACTTCATATTTGAATTTTGAATAGTTATTTTAGCAACAAAGCAATGAGGACCCAGTCCCGGGCACATGAGAAGCAACAGAAAAACTAGGACGTGGCACTACTATTATTATTTAAATGACTACAGTGCAGCCAGGTGCCAGCTCAGAATTGGACACTCCCCTTTCCTATTCTCCATTAGCTCGATGCACTTGAGTTATATGAGTCCACAAATATACAGATTTATGTTAAGCTTATAACAGAATTCTTTAGTTACAAAAAAGCAAACAGAGACAAGGTCATAGCAAAACTAGATGAAATTGGCCCTCTGGTCTTTAAACATCTCTAATGCCACACAAATGGCTGATTTAAGCAATTGAACTCTAAATAATCTCATTCAAAGTTCATGTTACCCTTTAAATAAATGTACTTCCTATTCAAATGCAAAAACCTTACTACATTATGACAATGAATATTTGCATAACAAGCAAGGTTCTGTAAACTCAGGTGCTTGAGTGACAGGAGATGAAGTCTGTAGCTTGCCTGGGCTCAGGACAGCCACTCTGGAGGCTGCAGAGTTCCAGGCCCTGTGCGAAGATCAGAGTGAGACCCTGTTAACCTCCGAGTGTCACCTTGACCTTTCCACACCTTCATAGCCCACCAGCTGGCCAGTTGGTCCCACCAAGTTTGCATGTTAGATAGCTGTGCCACTGGCTGTCAAAACCTCTGCCTGTCCTGCAGTCGCTGTCTTTTGCTTTTCTAACTACGCCTTTTAGAATCACTGTACTATTAGTTGGCTTCACTTCAGTAACCAAGTGACACAACAAAGCAGTAGAAAAGGAAGATGATTTTTAAGTATCGGTATTTTGGAAGGGGGAATATATATTGACACGAGAGGCTGAGAGGCTGGGCAGCGTGTGGTTGCAGCAGAAGAATGAGGAGATGAGCAGGGTCTCCAAGGTTATTAGGAAGTCTGTGGGTATCACTTCTGAGGATCAGGCTCTCTCTTTGTACAATATCCGTGTTGTTCTATCACCACTCCTCCTTCTCATTGTTGATCAATTAACTGACTTGAGATAATGAACATCAACACATATCAGAGAGAAGCTTGCAGTTGAGGGACTCTTGCTTTCACAGCTATGTTGAGCTGACCACTTGCAATTGTCTGGCTGTATCCTCACCCACATATACTGGGCTTTCGGTCCTCGCAGCTAAAGAGATGCAAAGTACAGCCTAAACCAAAAGCTTCTTCAGTAAGATACTCCATATGTCTATGTACCTTGTCTCTTAATTTAGATGAGACCTACGATGGTCCAGGTAGCTAGAGGCTGGGCTGCTGTGAACCTCACCTGCTTTTTGAGCTGTTTCTGTGTGACTTCAGAGACACCTGCACACCAGTGATGGGGAGAGGCTGACCGTACGTGTAGCTGTTGTGTTCGCATGCCAGAGGGTGAGCCTTGCATGACTGCCGCATAAAAAACCATTCACATCAACGAGCTAGGTCTTGACTGATGTCGTTAAACCTGTGGCTACCAAGTTCATCCGAAAAGCCTCTTACACCCCTAGCCACGAGTAACCATTAGCTTCAATGGGAAGAGGGCAGGCGGTTCTGGAGTTGAAAGGGGAATTTCACAACTGTTAAAGCTTGCAGTGAGTCTCAAGAGTAATGTTGTATTCCAGAACTGCAAATTTTTAATGTCTTTAATTGGTTAAAAATTAGTATGGGAGCAGCTTGATTTTGCAAAGTGTCTTGCCACCTAGGCGATATTACCTAAATGGTTTAACATATCCTATCAATTCATACTTGTATAGGTTTACATTTGGCTTTGCCAAGATGGTAATAGAGATGTCCTCTTAAAGGAAGTTAGGCTACAAAGGAAGGGACTGATTTTCTAGAGAGTTACGTGGGCATGTTAATTACCAAGTTTAATAAAAGGGTGATCTTTACGTGTCTGAATTCTTAGGTGTCCAAACAGAAAGGCTTTACAAGGGCTCTAATTTCCAGAAATGTTTTGTGAAAAGGTACCTAACTTTGGGCACTCTAAAACTGAATATGTTCAGATAACTTCCCATCTTAATAAATGGGTCAGAAAACCCTAGAAATTGGAGGTACTGGAAAAATCTCTCTCTGGTAATGCTGGATTGTAACCTAGTGTTATGTCATTGAAAAAAAACATCAAAAGCAGCAAGATGCTACCTTTAGAAATCCCAGACATGATAAAGGAGTTAATTATTTTTTTTCTTTTTTAAAAAAAGGGTTTTGACAGGGATGGCAAAAAGACCAAAAAAAGCTGCTCCAGTATGCCATACCACCTAGTCTGGAAAAGAGAAGACAAAAAAGCATCCAGACTTCCAAAAACCACCAACTGGCTCCAGCCTGGACAGGTAAGTGAGCAATCTATGTGTTCACTGAAGGATTGGCAAAGGTCCTGCCATGGCAGCAACCTCCTCCCTAGCCCTGCTCTGCATAGCCAAGCTCTCTACCTATCCCAGCTCTACCTGCAGAAAAGGAGGAGCTTTGCTCTGCCCATTCCTTATTTATAACTTGTTGAGAGCCGGGAGGGAGGGGTGAGCTCTCTGTGGTGCATCCTGCCGCTGCTTGCCCACTGCCAGCCTCGCAATCTCAACTACAAATGCCTCCCGCGCAGCGTGGTGGCTGCCTTTGTGCTCTTGGTTTCCTCTGGCTGTTTGCAGTGGTGCAAGCAAAGACCAGAACCTACTACCTCGGGATTGTGGAAGAGAACTGGGACTATGCACCATCCGGGAAAAATCTGATCACAGGACAAAGCCTCTTAGAGGACAAGTAAGTCCCTGGGGTCTCTGGTAAATTGGAGGTGTATTGACAACACCAAAGAAAATTGACTAACATGGTTAATGTTGCTATAAATCTCTTAAGATGGCCTTTTTCTTATTTTTCTTCCAACGATGTTGTCATAGGGAGGATTTCAGCTTCAGGGCAAGAGTAGACTTTTGTTGACTTCTCTTCCATTGTGATTGATCAGCAGGGTGATAGTTAGTGTGTGTTTGATGTTAAGGAACTGTTATTTCTCAAAAAAGTGTCAGGTAGTGGGTTCAAAATCCCCGGTGTGTGTTTGGTGGAGATGTAGGTATTTCTGGGACTTGTTGTTCAAAGGTAAATTGCAACTTTGCCATAATTAAGCCCAGCTCTTTAAAATAAGACATAGAAGTCTGTTTAACTGGGAAAAGATTGTGAGTTTTCTCCATGTGAGATGATCAAAGTTGGGGGGCTTGATATGTATGGCATCACTGTAAAATTTGGCTGTGTATAGCATCTATGAATGAGATACAAGTGGATGGCCCATATATCCCTGCAATGTATGCAGCTGAGGAAATTTATTTAGATTAAATACACATGATTAAATTTAGATTGAATATCCATTTAGATTTAAATATACAACAGAGAATGGTCACACTGAACTCCCGGCAATCACCCCTGCTGAAACTGGAATGCATAGGTAAGCACTGTGATGAATCGTGCCTCAGCCAGTGGAAATCAGGCCTCTCTTCTTGTGCCCGCACTGCTGGGGTGGGCAGCGTGTCCCTCCCACACCAGGAGAGCTGGTCTGGACATTGGATGGGGATGACACAGTGCCACAGAAGGCAAGCCTCTCTACAGTGTGGGTTTCAAATCTGCATGGGAATATATTTAACATTTCGTTGATATCTTTGACACCTTAGAGATAGTTTGGGGGTCCTTCCTCTGAGTCTAGGCTTGCGGTTGGAGTGGGAGCTGTGAGCGAGTGAGGAGGTCGTGATGTCCATACTAGATCTGGAGGCACACTTGGAGCTGAGTGTTTTGTCCTGGGAGTTAGAAATGGAAACATGGAAATGCCCTTTCTGAATTTTCAGAAAATCCCAAGAAATGCCAGACTTCTCTCTAGTGGCAGGTAATTTCAGAATCACTCTCAGTTGGATTTCATAAAGGAAATTATTTTTCCACAAGCAGGAGACAAGAAAGAGTTTTATTTTTCAACACAAACTTATGCTTATGCTCATGCTCTTTAAAACTGGAGGTCCCAGAGAGCATCCAAGTCAATGGGTGTTACTTTTCTGGGTAGAACTCAGGGTAATAGTTTGTTCCCAGCCCCTGAAAACACGCTTTGCTGGAAAGGTTATTCTTCAGTTGTGTTAAACACTTCAATTTCTCACTTCCCTATTCTTTTTAGCAGAGGATAACTTCCTCCACTCCCTAAACTGGAAGACCCCTCACTAAAAATAATTCAGCTTTAAGTGAAGGGCAGCTACCTGTAAATCCATCCCAGTACCATAGAGAGACTTGGAATCTGTTCTGTAAATTGTACTTTTAAGGCTGCCTGCACTTTGTGTTCCATCAAGTAGCACATTTACTTTAAAGTCTGTGACATAAATGCAATGCTTTTTACATGGCACGACAGGGAGGCATGATAGCTTTTGCCTTCAGTCATCACTGTAATGTAATAATTACAGAATGTTAATTCCAAAGTGTTTACCCACAGAGGATTTTAAGGTAGACTACACATTCAAAGCTGGGGATCTGTTTGTGATGAACTCCCTACGAGCAAAATAATAAAGTAATTCGTGTAACTAATTGTCTCCATTTCCAAACTGTATTGAGCTGAGCTAGAATTAAGTGCTGTATTCTGGAATAATACTGTGTCTGCATAAGTATGTGGGCTAAATAGTGAACAAATAATAGCTATTTTGACTATTAAGTTCTCTAGGATAACCTCTACTGTAAATTTAAAGCAGTATACTAATAGGTACTTTTCAACTAATTAATTGGTTCCTATGGATATTATAAAAAATGTATTGGCATAAACAAATTAAAGGATTGATTCCTAGGTAGGAAGAGGGATGCATTTTGAACCAGCTGTGTTCTGCAAGCAGGAATGCTCAGGCTCGCTGAGCCTAGCACTTCTCACCTTGTGATGCATCCTCACAGCACTCATCTGAGGGGGCACTATCCCAGTTTTATCGATAGGGAAGTGAAGATAAAGAGGTTGCAGACAAACTGATCATCTTTAAAAGAGTCAGTGCATAGATATAAAGGAATGCTCCCTTTGATTCCGGCTAGCCCACAGAGATATGATCAAAACCACATATTCTTCACTACTAATAAAAATGCTGAATTAGCAAGTGTGTAATGGAAAGTGTCACGCTACCTGGATCAGATAGTGAGATTTAAGAGATGACTTTCAGTGTTGCTGTGCCAAAGTCAATGGTACCTTCCTCAGCCTTTATTTTTCAGCAGCGATGAGGAGAAGGAAGACTTTGGTAGCTGAGGCATGGGGCTGGAAATCAGTTGAGCTGGTTGTGGCAGGAGGCACAGCTACACTGCTCAGCTCTCGCCGTGCTGGTGCTGAGTGAGCTGCCTCCCCAGCCAGGAGCAGCAGAGCTGCATTAGCACATCCCTGGGTGTGAGCTGAAAAGGCTGCCTCTCGTCAGAGCTGATGAACTCAAACGTAGTCCTCTGTTAACATAACTATTCTGCTTGGGTACTGATTTTTATTATGCCTTGTGTTGCTGCAGTGCTCAAAGGCCAGCCTGCTGCTGGAACAGAGCAAGTACCTTGCTGTGCATCAGTGCTTCTTATGTAAAGAGAGTAGTGAGGCTGTTCACCTCTGCCATTTGTCTGCTTGAAGCCTCAAGCTGTCCCACTAATTCTCATAGCTGGAGTGTTATGAATGAAGCCAAGACATCTCACTCTCAGTTCTCCCTTTGAAAATTAAGCTGCGATTTTCTGAAGCACACAGGACTTTGGAAATTACAGACAGATCGAAATTATGGCCACTGAGTATCGGCGAGCTGGGAAGGTGTTCGGCATTCCCTCCAGCCTGATAAAACTGGCGAGAGAGACATCATTAAGCCATAGTGGACTGGACACAGTGAGTGCCAGGTGTTTTCGATGCTGCTGGATGTGCTGCAGATCCAGTGAGATTTTGTGGGTTAGGGTATGAACATTGTTGTAATAGGAGGGTGAGCTCAGACACTGCCTGCTCCCTTTAGTGGCCACATAGGCAACAGCCTTTCAGAAGAAAAATACACCTAGGTGTTGTGGCTTGACATACATCAGTGTTTCCCTCCCTACTGTGGCTCATGCCTCAGGATTAGAGTTTGGTTGATAATCCTTTTAAATTAATTTAGTACCAGTTTATATGATGGACACTTAAATCTTGCTCTGCTGGTGGTAGATGTTATTAAGTTTTGCCTGATGAAACAGCACATCCCTTCTCTTTAGGCCACCAATCTTACATTTATCTGGGCCAAGTCTTGCACCCACCAACACTAAAGGGTGCTTTTTCTTACCACAGCATCAGACACTGTTTGTGCAATTTGCCTGTGAGGAGAACCCACCCAGATAAGTGACAATGAAGTCGTCACAGATGCTAAACTAATGTCTCAGTCATCACGCAGCCAAATGACCCAATTGCATCAGGGGAGATGATCATTGTGAGAAGGGTCAACATCAAAAGGGTTTTTGAAGTGAAATCCTGGCTCTAAGGAATCACAGAATATTCGGGGTTGGAAGGGACATCTGGGGATCCTCTAGTCCAGCCCCCCTACCAAAGCAGGGTCACCTACAGCAGGCTGCACAGGACCACATCCAGGCAGGTTTTGAATATCTCTAGAGAAGGAGACTCCACAACCTCTCTGGGCAGCCTGCTTTAGTGCTCCGTCACCCTCAGGGTAAAGAAGTTCTTACTCATGTTCAGATGGAACTTCAGTTTGTGCCCGTTGCCCCTTGTGCTGTCACTGGGCACCACTGAAAAGAGTCTGGCCCCATCCTCTTGACACCCACCCTTCAGACATTTATAAGCATTTATAAGGTCCCCTTTCAGCCTTCTGTTCTTCAGGCTAAGCAAGCCCAGCTCCCTCAGCCTTTCCTCGTAGGAGAGATGCTCCAATCCCCTCATCATCTTTGTAGCCCTTCCCTGGACTCTCTCCAATATTTCCTCGTCTTTCTTGAACTGAGGAGCCCAGAACTGGACGCAGTACTTGGGTCTCACAAAGGCAGAGCAGTGGGGGAGGATGAAGCCTGAGAGGAGTTTTGTTATTGACTTCACGGGAAGCAGAACTTTACCCTGGGAGAGAAACCATTATAGCCACATTTCAGAGCTTCATGTAAGACTATGTGAGTTTGATTGACCTCTTCAGTTGCCTGTGTGGGTCAGAAAAGGCCCAAAACATCCGCTGAGGACATTGTGTCTCTCTCTTTTGAGGACACACAACTCACTTTGTTGTTTAATGCTGTGTGGTCAGGGCACCATCTATAAACGTGAGTTGGCACCACTGGTCCCCTTCTGCTGGCCATCCCTCTAGCACAGACATTGCATTGGCCTTAGCACAGGAGTCATTGTTTGGCAGAGCGTTACCCTGAACAGGTTACATGACCCAGGGGCATCCTGGAGCTGTAGGAACTGACTGTCCTGGCTTACTCCAGCCGTAGAAGAAATGGGGAACTCATGGAAAAAAAAGCTGTCGTAAACTCAGGCACAGAGCGTGCAAAGAGGGTAGAGAATAGGAAAGATTTTGCCATCAACAGAATCTAGGGAACAAGTCCATAAAGCAGTTCTTTAAGTGGTTGTCAGTGTACAAACTATGGGATATTGGTGCAACAGTAGTAATAAAAGAAAGATCCCATCTACCTACTGTTGCACCCAGGAGTGTATGGTGGCTATTGGGCATGTTAACTGTAAGAGAAAATTTGGGACCCCACATCTGGTAGTCATTTGAAGTGCTAGTTTTTAACTGGTGATTACAGTGGCAAACAAACTCAGCAGTCCTCAAAACTTTGTCAGTGAGGGATCTGGCTCCAGTCTACCGAGGAGCTGTTTCACCATGCACAACATGTAGCTCTCTCTCCATTTCTTACTGCACACTGCAACACAGTATTCATGCAAGCACCTCTTGAAAAAACTAACCTCTGTTGGATTTAGCTCTCTTTCTTATGATCAAAGGTAACATCAACACAGTGAAAATCTTGGCAAAATACTTCTTCTCCATGATAAAAGAAATAGGTGTAGAAATTATACTTAACTCATGGTCCTACCCTAGCTCATCATCCTACCCTCAGATGGCAGATCATCTGCATGTCTAGTCTTGATCTGAAGTAGAGTCTACAAGACACTCCTGTTTTACTCTTTCTCTCATTTGGAAGAGTTGCAGTGCTCATCATTGCAGGGGGATGGATGACTGTAATTATGTTAATACTAATTTTAAGGAATCAGAGTTCATTTCCTATTAATAACTCCCTGTCCCACTCATGTGCATTGCCAACATTTTTTGGAGCTTAAGAACTGCTGGGAAATGCCAACTAGAAAAATGAAATCAGACACAGGAATAAAGGAAGGATTTGCATGGTTTTCCTAGTCTGAACAAGATTTTTTATGCCCTAATTCACAAGCCTGCTTGCCTCTATGTACAAACTCAAAACTGGCCCAACTGGAGGAGATGAAGGAAGGACTTAGTGCGGCTGAAGGTTTGCATGGGTATAGGTCCAGGGGATGGAGGGCTCCCATTCCCTACAAGAAGTGGGGCTGCCTCAACATCACAAATTTGTGCACATGAAGTGCAGGCTGACAACGAGTTGGAGGGAGATAGTCAAGATTTAGAAGAGCAGCTCTTACATCCACACAAGACTGGAAGGATGGAAGAGGTTCAGACAGTGATATTGCAAAGCCACCAGGAAGATGAAGTGGTTTAAGTGAGCAGGGAGAAGGTTTGTCTTCTTGTGACAAGACAAGAATGAGAGATAGGAGATATTTTGCCAGAGAGTGTCTAGTGAAACAGGCACATTGTGACCACTGGAATAAAGAGCAAAGACAGATTTAAAGAATTGGATGTATTTAATTATCACAGCAAATGGAGAAGCCACTATTGCAATAACATACTGGAAAGTCATTGGGTGGGAAAGAATGAAACAGGAGATGCAGTTGAAGGGGATGTTTAACTCGGTGACTGAAAATGTGAAGTGTTTCCCAAAGAAGCAGAAGCCATCAAAAAAAGACAGGGAATGGTATCTGAGAAGTGTTGTCAAAGGCAACAGAGGAAAGGTCAGCAGGACCCTGTCCTGAAGCCATGAAAACCTCCAAGTGACTCTGGAGATGGGTGGTAAGGAACCATGGGGTGGGAGCCATGCTGGTACAAATGGCACTGGCAGCAGAGACTTCATGGAGCACTGAGAAGATGCTCTCACTGAAAGAAAGAAGGGGGACAGGAGGAAACATCTGTGTCCTACAGACGGAGCAGCAGGGACTGTGGCACTGAGCCTGTGTCAGCTCCCTCTGACCCATCTACTGGCTGCACTGTGGCTCTGGGTAGAGGTACCAGCCCCACAGTGTGGCCACATGTCCATGATCCAGGCATCTGGGAGTGGAGAGGAGAGGGCATGGACACCCATTCATCCTTTCTATGAGCTTCCTATGGCCGATAAGATTAGCTCCAGTCTTTCCGATACCATTAACTCTTTCTTTCTGCAAGGGACTTTAAGCACTGTATCGTGCAGCACAGCAACATTTGTCAAGAGGTACAGAGCTACTAGCCACTTGCAAGGATGATAAGGGCACCCAAAAGTCCTCCTGAATGAAAAAGGGAAGCCTGGACCCCTGGAGTGGGACTCACAACAACCAGTGTGCTCTGTCCTTGGGGGCTGGGGGTGGCCAAAAGGACATGCTGAAAATACATGTCTCTGTATATGTGGGAGAGCTGGGCTCTACCCTCCCAGACAGTAGAAGGAGTGAGGCTGAAGTGTCTGCACTCCAGGAAACTCTCCAACATCAGGGCATTTTGGGTAGGAAACTCTTCTGCTCTTTGGAGAGCACGGGTCTAGAAGGAAAGAAAGCTATGCAAGAGCCTGAGTCTGTAACACAACAGCAAGTGCATCAGTGGCATGTAGGAATTTGTCTCCCAGAGTTGTTTGGTTGTTTTCTTTTGGACAATGATTAAACAAAACCCATAATTAACCAGGGCAAAGAGGCCAGGTTGCTCCTTTCATGCTATGATGCCTTTCTGGCTCCGTGGCTCTCGCACTGCTTTATGCCCTGTATAGCAGAGCATCACCTACATTGCAGCTGGCTGCAGCTGATACCCATTGCAGAGGCAGTGGGCTCTGCAACTCTGAATGGATGATTTGAATAGATCTTCTTTCAGAACACTGGCACTAAAAAGACTTGTTTTGCTGAATCCAAGATGGCTTCTAGTAGGAGTCAGGCACAGATCTAGCCGACAGAAATGCTACAGCATGGCTTTAGGCACTTGGGAAGTCTCTGGTGCCTAAGCCTAAGGGTTTTCTCAGGATGATTTCTTGAATCTCAATACCTAACTGGGTTTTGGAATCCCTGTTCTATGCATTTAAAGGAGTTAGTTCAACTCGTGTCAAGCATTTGACAAAGCCTGGTCAGAAAATATGCATTTTTCTGGGGTACTGTTCTCCTTCTGCAGGAGACAGCGTATCCCAGGCGAGTGAAGTTATGGGAGGGCGTGCGATGCTGTCTGGCCAGAAAGCCAGGGACATAAGGGCACTGTCATCATGGGGAAAACACAGTGCCACTGCAGCACCTCATTTGAAATATTTGGTGGCTCAAGGGAATGGAAAAAATTCTGTGAAAAAAATTCTGCTCAAAACAAGTACTTGAAAAAAAATCTGTGTGATTGTATCTAGAGAAATTTTCTTATAAATCATTTTAAAAATCAGCTTATAATTTGAATTGGGGCATAGCCACATGAATACGTTGCCACAAGGAAAGGAATCATGTGCATTTACACTGCACTACTACTGACACCACCTGCTACTCTGTGGTAAGGGCTCTTGTAGCAGCTCTTCTCCCCAGGCAGTGGAAGGGACCTTCTCCTCGGTGAGCGCAGCGTGACTTGCCAGGTCTTGCTGTGCATACACAGACAGTTACCACAGACCTGCTAATTCACTGAAAATCCAGACTTCTTGGCAACTCGTTCCTTAATCATGGTTTTGGGGTGTATTTATCTGACATACGTTGTTCTGTGAAGAGGCAGACTGAGAAGTTTCGGTCCCTTCCGCTCCATCCTTGCCAACCATTCCTGCCACAGCAGTACCGTTGGCTATGTTTTTGTTTGTGCCAAAATAGTTCGTGGCTTGTTATAAAGCACACTTTTCAAACGAAAAAGCATTCTTTTTGGAGGCTTTTATATCCAGATCACTTCAGGGATCTGGTTTAGACTGTGGTCATGGAGGTATAATGGCCACGGATGGGGGATGTTGTGAGTTATGGTGTCAAACAGAGATGGCTTAAAAAGGGTGAGCATGGATCTTATGGTGAAGAAATTATAGCAAATCATACCTTTCAACTCATGTGACATCCAACACATAGGTTGCTGGCACTGCACAACAGCACCGAAATGAAATAGATTCACAGGTGAACTGGTCAGTCACAAAAACTCATTACAAACACGTAGTTGCTCTGTTTCTGACAGTGATACTTCAGGAAACTTAGCTCAGCTTTTTTATGAGTTTGTTAGGAAGCATGAAATTTCATACAGTTTTCAGGGTATGCAAAAACTTGTGGAGCAGTCAACTACGGTGAAATTGTCATACAGTCCACTGCTGGTTGTGTGGCAAAGGAGGGTCGTTTCTACACTGTCTGGTATATTTAGCCATGAAGAATGTCTACCAAACTTGTCAGCTGTAACTTGGAGAGAAGTGAAAAAGATTTAATGTCATAACAGATGTGCTGAACTTGAGTTTCCAGTATGATGTTATAGTTAAAAGGGAAAAACTAATTCCCAGTAGTGTAACAAATATTGACTGGGAGCACGTCTGACTTTAACTGGAGTATTGCTTGCATATTGTGTGAAGTTCTTGTGTTCAGACTTCAAAAGAGAAAGAGAAATATTGGAAGGCTTTCAGAAAAGAGCTTTAGGAAAGAGTTGTGGCATAAAGAATGCCAGTGTACTTCATTTGTCCAGAAGAAGGGTAGGAGGCAATTCAGTCAATTAGTTAAAAATTATGCAAGTGCCTGCATAGAAAAGAAGCTCTTGATGGTATGTGGCCTCTTTGATCTGAGAGACAGCTTGATGGGAACCAGTGGTTGGAGTGTGGAGTTAGATGATATGAGACTACAAACAGAATTCAGGGAGCAGGTATTTAATAGCTATAATCTGTCAACCACTGACCATTTGGTGGGTTCTCCATCACTTGAAATTGCTATAAACATAGGCTCTGGAATGTAGAAATTATGTATTTCATGCAAAAAAATATTTCATGCTACTCTTCTGGAGTGTCAGACTAGTTTGTTGCAATAGTTCTTACTGGCTTTAGAAAAGGCTTCAATTAATTTGGTTTTCTTCTCCTTCTGAGCCATCATGCTTTCATATGTGAGGTTTTAAACCTGCAAAGGAAGGAGAAGTTGCTAAAACTGTACAGAAAGGCCTGAGTAACTGATCTTCAAGTGAAGGCTTGTAGTAACTGTGCTAACACCCAGATCTTCATGTGGGATGACTGTTACCACACAGAAAGGGGCTTGGACCCTGCTAGCACTGTCCAGATTTACTCCTCAGCCTTTTTTCCACCAGCTATGTGATATGTCCCAGGGAACTATTTGTCTGCACTGCAAGCACCAGTTATTTGATCAACTCTTAAAGGAGTTTTTTGTCTCTAAATGATTTTCACTTCCCAACACTAGGTTTGCAAGTGTGTATGCGACCAGAGGAGCCAACCGGATAGGGCGTGTGTACAAAAAGGCTATTTTCAGGCAATTCACAGATGACACTTACTCCCACGAGATCCCCAAAGCAGCCTGGCTGGGGTTCCTTGGTCCAGTCCTGAAGGCAGAAGAAGAGGATGTCTTTATTGTCCATATGAAGAACTTTGCCTCCCGCCCATACTCTGTGCATCCACATGGGGTCTTCTATGACAAGGACTCTGAAGGTAAAAGCTGGTTTGCCCTTTCTCTTTTCTTCTCCTTTTCCCCTGGAGTAGCTAATACCATGGCTAAAGTTTGTCCAAGTATTTATTGTTCTGGCCATTGACATCAGAGGACTTGAGATCACCCTCTCATAAACTCAGTAATTGCAGCTGATGACTAAAACCAGGAATAGCCTCATCTCTTAAAACTTTTTGCCACAAACCTTCAATGCCTGGGATAAATCCAGCACCAAAACAGGTTAGGTGGGTCTTTTTACCTGAATTATTTTCCTGAACTGTAAGTCACAGAAGCATTTTCCCTCCTTCCTTCTATTTCTAACCTGTTTGAATGGACAGAGTACTTATAAGTAAATGCTTTGCTCTTTATAGGGCTGTAATGTACATGATTTAATTTTCAGAATCCCAAACATACGTGTGTGTATTTTGTTTGGAGAACTGTATGGATTTGTCTACATTCATACTCTCATCTGTTGTCTGTGAGAAGATACGCAAAGTTAGCTGACAAAATGTGTAGATAACTGATGAGAGTAAAGAGCCAAGGAAAAATTAGAGCCTGTTAATGCATTTTTAAAATTTCATCTACCGATAAATCAATTTTAACTCTCAAGATTTTTTGACCTTTCTTCTGAAGCTCTGAATTTTTTCGCAACTTGTCAGTGATCCTGTGTTTGTGACTGCTGTTATTATTTTTGAAATTTGTGATAAAATAGAAGAAATAATAAGACTTTATTTAGTACAATTTATTTAAGGAAAACATTTAAGGAGGCTCTAAAATCTTCATTTTTGCTTTTAATCTATTAGGAGCACTTTATCCTGATGGAACCGGCGGTAAAAGCAAAGAGGACGACTTTGTTGTTCCCGGTGGAAATTACACGTACACATGGCCAGTAAGGAAAGGTTATTCCCCAACTTTGGCAGACTCAAACTGCTTGACTTGGATTTACCATTCTCACATTGACACACCAAGAGATATTGCATCTGGTTTAATTGGGCCCCTGCTGGTTTGTAAAAAAGGTACTGAGCTAGAAACACTGATAAAGCAAGCCCCTCTGCCAAGCTTGGCATCTTAACAGTCATTTTTACTTACAGGTATAAACATGATGGTCTAGAGTCTATCCCTACATAGCCCATAAAAAGGGGCAAGGAATAGCTGGGCCATTCCAGGAGCATCCCAGGGTAGGTATTGTAGCTCTGGGACAACCCCCTTCCTGCTCCTCTTTAGCTTCACGAGAGATTTGCCTCGGCTGGTGGAGGGACTGCAGCATGCTCTGTGGCCAGCCGGCCATGGCCGAGAGCAAATCCAAATATTCCCACACTGGGATCATTTCAGGACGAGCAAAGGACTCATTGCCCAGAGAATGAAATTAGGGCTGGGCTGGTGACTTCAGCATTGACATTCACATATTTGAAACCCCAGTGTTCTTTGTCATTTTTTCCCCATGCACATTATGTATTTATTATTGCTCACACGTTGTGTATCACAACCATATGGGGATGGCACTGGACAGCTGAGGTGATAGTCTGTCCTGTATACTTTACAGCCTCCTGGTTTTGTGCTGGAGCTGTCAGGGACCATGTACCAGCCCTCTCCTCTCTATCAGCTGAGCTGTTGTCCCCTCTCCTCCTGGGCGCGTGTAACTCTGCCACCTTTTTCCAGTACATCCCACAGTACAAGATCAGCCCTGATTTTATATACAGAACAGATAAGTGAAGCATATTTTATATACGAAGAAGAGAAAGACTTCAATGTGGAAAGGACAGGCTTGGTCTCCAACTTAGCTCACACAATTAAGACATCTCAGAATTGTATTCTCCTGGAGAGCCTTTGAAATCCACGGAACTGCCTGCATTATGTGAAACTGAGCCTATAACCGTACGATAATATTTGAAGATAGGACACAGCACATTCAAAACAATCCTAGACTGAAAAGCCAGGTTATCTGCATGTTCAGTCTTGAATTCATGAGAGTGGATATCTGCATGAGGCTACTGCTGTAGTCCTTTGTCCAGCGGTGGTGGGTGGCTCCTTACAGGGCTGACAGCAAGGCTCTGGGGCTGCATCCTGCAGGAGACAGGGGAAGCAAAGGTTTTCACGGGCTCAGACGTAGACTGGACAATTAGAGGAGGTCTAAACCTGCCAATGGTTAATAACAGACTGCTCATCATTGCCATTCCCATAGTCTCAGGTTGTTCCCCAAACGGTCACTCAGATAATGATACTGAACCTAGCCTGAACAGATTATATTCATCCTGCCTTCAGCCTTTTTAAAATTCAGTATTTAGTCCTAGATAATTGCTGAGGCTTCATCATTAGTCTGTGGAGAGTGAGCCACATTTAGACAGACATTCTGAGGGTATGGTTCACCAGTTGCTTCAATGCAACAGAAATGCAGGCTACCACTTGCCTCTCCTTAATTGCTCATCAAAAAAATGTTACTGGCTGGATCAGGCCCATGATGTGGCTCACTGTCTAGGAACACAGATGCTAACACTGACCAAAGGGCAGAGTTGGGTGCAGTGGACCAAAGATGGGAAAAATGGGACCACAGATACTGGCAGGTACTTGTGCTGATGTCAAACCAAAGAGAGCCTGAAACATCAGCTTGATTTAGACAAGATGAACTGCCTTCTGGAGGCACTCGTCTGTTGAAAGGCTGTTGGAGGCGGGTCAAGATGTCTTAGAAGATTAGTGAAAAGGTGGGCCCTTCCAGAAGGAAACGGGAGATCTGGTTACCTGTGATACAGAGAAGGCTGAGGTACTCAACAATATTTTTTCCTCAGTCTTCACTGGCAAGTGCTCCAGCCACCCCACCCAAGTTGCAGGCAGCAAAGGCAGGGACTGTGAGAATGAAGAACCACCCACTGTAGGAGAAGATCAGGTTAGACACCATCTAAGGAACCTGAAGGTGCACGAGTCCATGGGACCTGATGAGGTGCTTCCATGGGTCCTGAGGGAACTGGCAGATTAAGTTGCTATGCCACTATCCATCATATTTGAAAAGTCACAGCAGTCCGGTGAAGTTCCCACTGACTGAAAAAGGGGAAACATCACCCCCATTTTTAAAAAGGGGAAAAAGGAAGACCAGGGGAACTACAGGCCAGACAGTCTCACCCCTGTACCCAGCAAGATCAAGGAGCAGATCCTCCTGGAAACTATGCTAAGGCACATGGAATATAAGGAGGTGATTCGTAACAGCTTCATGGAGGGCAAATCATGCCTGACAGATTTGGTGGCCCTCTATGACAGGGCTACAGCTTTGGTGGCTAAGGGAAGAGCAGATGGTGTCATCTACCTGGACTTGAGCAAAGCATTTGACACTGTCCCACACAACATCCTTGCCTCTAAATTGGAGACAAATGGATTTGATGGATGGACCACTAAGTGGATAAGGAATTGGCTGGATGGTCACACTCCAAGAGTTGTAGTTAATGGCTTGAAGTCCAGGTAGAGATCAGTGAGGAGTAGTGTTCCTCAGGGGTCAGTACTGGGACAGGTGCTGTTTAACATATTTGTTGGCAACATGGACAGTGGGATTGAGTATACCCTCAGCCAGTTTGCTGACAACACCAGGCTGTGTGGTGTGGTCAACATGTTGGAGGGAAGGGATGCCATCCGGAGGCACCTGGACAGGCTTGAGGGGTGGGCTCGTGTGATCATCATGAGGTTCAACAAGCCTAAGTGCAAGGTCCAGCACATGGGTCAGGGCAACCCCCGGTATCAATATAGGCTGGGGAATGAAAGGATTGAGAGCCACCCTGAGGAGCAGGACTTGGGGATGCTGGTTGATGAGAAGCTCAGCATGAGCATTCAGCATTCTGGCTGAATGGCAGAACTCAGAGGGTTGTCATCAGCGGTGCTGAGTCTAGTTGGAGGCTGGTGACAAGTGGTGTCCCCCAGGGGTCAGTACTGGGCCCAGTCTTGTTTA
>Ga0065711_1027822_pt1 | contig 45715 bp, 22 predicted proteins | sample Hoacrofraction12_FD_59098 | JGI IMG/M metagenome (GOLD analysis project Ga0065711, IMG submission 59098) | Hoatzin crop microbial communities from Cojedes, Venezuela - Epithelial fraction 12 v2 (version 2) | ecosystem: Host-associated > Birds > Digestive system > Esophagus > Crop | place... | reverse complement strand
GTTTTTTTTTTTTTTTTTTTTAATAAAGCCTGTTGCAAATGACACCTTGCAAAATGGTAAGATTTTCCTCAGCTATGAGCAAAAATAGGAGCTGGAAAATAAAGTTTCAATTCCCCTCTCGCCTTCAGGTCTCTTTTGTGGAGGGTAGCACAGGGTGATGGGGTGTTTTGTTGTTGCTGCTTTGTGCAGGATCTCGGAGTCAGACCATAAATTATTTTCTCCCCCCACCATGATAAGGTAGATTGTCTTTTCCTTGTGTCTCAATGTCCTGGGTTTGGCCAGGACAGGGTTAATTTTCACCGGACTGCAGGAAGGGGCACAGCCAGGGGGTGGGGGCTGACCCCACCTGGCTGAACAGAGCCCGGTGTTCCATACCCTGTGATGTCACGTGGGGTTCCGGTGGGGGGGAGTGGCGCGGCAGGAACTCACTCGCGCTTTGGGAGGGTGCAGCACAGGTCCTGTTCGGGAGAGCAGCTGCCTGGGTCGGGCGGTTCATTGTTGTGTTTTCTCCTTATTTGTATCGTTGTTGTTCCTGTTTCCCTCTGTCTGCTGTTCTGTTAAACTGCCCTTATCCCGACCCACCGGTTTCTGCCTCTTTCTTTCCATTCTCCTCCGCACGCTGGCGCGGGTAGGGGTGGCCGTGTGGCGCTTTTGTTGCCGGCAGCAGCCGAAACCAGAACACTCAATATGAGCTCTGATATTTGGACACTATAGTCTTGTCCATTGGTCTCTTGTTTCCAGGTGGTGCCAACATAATTACATTTCTTTTTAGAGGTTTTAGATTTATGTTTCATCCCATTTTACAACACTGCTATGCTTGGAGTAGGAAAGTAAGGAGGTTTGACTTCATGCATGGATGGACCTCTTATACCTCCTGGGCTTTTATTTGAAGCTATGTTTCCTAGAAGTAGCTGTGAGATGCCAGATGTCTCATGTCATGCACTTCTCTCAACAGAAATTGATTATATGACTAAGTTACCATCTTGAGATGGATTATCTTAGTGCTTATATACAGGCATGATACCTTCAGATTTTCAGCTTGCTGACGTTAACTGTATCACAGTGAGTATGCCAATTGAATTAGCTGTCGAGTGAGACTTCTGAGAGCTGGGAAAGTAACTCTGCTTCCTGCTGTTTGGCATGTGTGTGGAGGTAAAAACTGCCTGGCGGCTGAAAGAAATATTTAGAAGTGATCTTTAATATTAAATGTAGTCGGATTGATTTTTAATGGTTGTAAACAGAAATATTGTTCATCTGTCAAACAGGAATATGGGTGAAAGTTCAGTATTTTATTTTTACCACTCTGGTTCTTCCTGGGAGGACTCAAGTTGCTAGAGATAATGTATCTCTAAAAGTCAGGTGAAAATTCTCAATGGAGATTCTCGACTGTGAAGATTGGAGCCAGCTTAAGACCTTCTTGTCTCCTGTATTGCTTCTTCCTGCTCCCTCAGGGGTACCAATACAGTCTTTGGAGCTACACTGTGTTACAGAAATGATCCAGGTAAAAATATCTTTTTAGAAAAGGAAGGATAGGGAGTTATTTTTAATCTGACTTGACCTCTAACATTATTTTTGTGCAGAGTGTGGATATAACTGTTAGAAATTAGCCACTGTGGAAATAAAAGCTACAGAAAACTTCACAAAGTGGCCACTCTGTGTGGGAGAGGACATTTTGCCATAAGTCTTGGACTTCAAGGATTGTAAGCTGAAGACATGGCCTCTATTGGTGCAAACACAGACAAAGCGCTGATGTAAATGCAAAGGCAGAAGGCTGCAGGAAAGAGGTGCATCATGCTACTCTTAAAGCCTGTTAAAATATTTCCATAAAAACTGGTTTTGACAGAAATTTGTGTCTTATTAAACAAGGCTTTTTTCTGCAGAAAGCTGTCTTCCCTGCTCCCCTTTATATTGATAAAGGTAAAAAAAATGATTCAATTTGTGCAGAGATTGTGATCTGGCACTTGCAGAAACACCAATGAGTCAAAAAATACTGGAGTCAGAAGAAGCTGCAGCTTATGTATTTTGAGTATAAATGAGGAGTCCAGTCCATGTAGGAATGTGAGTCAGAGTTATGTAGGGTCTGAAAGGCACTTCTTGTGAGGCACTGAAAGAGCTCAACTGGTTTCCTAGACAAAAGCTGTCAGGTTTTTGTTTAATTTTTCTGCCCTAGAGTCAACATTTTTCAAAGTAGAGCTGTCAGTTCTCTACTACAGCTGAAGAAACAAGTGTGTTGACCCAACCATAGCACGGGCCTTACCCACATGCCCAAAGGCAATGTCTCCACATCAGCTCTGCAAGTATCTGCAATTTCCACCCATCCTTTTTTCAAGCTCTGTATGCTTCCTGTGACTTTCCAGTCATACTTCTTACACTCAGGTTTAAAACTTCTAAATACAAGTGTAAACAAATAGCTGGGCTGCATGTGCCCTTGTGTGAGAGAATGTTCTTGTGCTCTGAACAGCCATAGCATGTGAACATCGGCAGTGTCACTTGGGCAGAGCAGAGCACAGTGCTGCTGCCAACATCTTAGAGGTAGGTGGTTGTGCTTCTCTGGTGGTCATGGGCAAAAGAATTAAAATGCAACCTTAAATTATGTGCTTATGCTGGCAAAAGCAAGAGAGCTCAGATGTTTACTCTGGTGTAGTTGCCAATTCAAATTGACCTGCAACCACTGACAGCTGAGAGATGTGTGATGGGGAGGGGCTGTTTGATTCCTGGCTGCATTAGCAAGATGCTGGTCAGCACTAGGGATGTGCCTGTCCTAAGGTACGTGCTACTGTCCTTTGAGTGTCAGCTGAAGAGACCTTCTTTCCCCATGCAAAGCTCAGCTGACAGCAAGCAGACTTGTGCCCTCTGAATCTTCCCTTAACTCATTTGTTCCTTTTCTGCAAGACTAATTAATTCTTCTTGAGAAGGTGAAACCGAGGCACTCCTGTCTTGCCCAAATCAGTTTCTCCTGGTAAGACCTGGAACAGGAGAGGAGTTTCTGTAGCCCAAATGATGCCATGTGTATGCTCAGTAGTACCACTCTGTTTTTCCCCGAATGTGTTGCTTTGAAAGGTACTGGGATATGAATGGTGAAGGCACTTTTACTTTGTATGGGAGGACTGCGCATGAGCAAGCAATCACGTTAATATTTCATGAAGGGTTCATCTCTTAATGGCAGGAGTGTTTCCAAACCCGAGGCTATCACAGCGGTGCCTGTGTTGATGAGAACTAGCAGATTTATGATCCTCCACCTGCCCCTCCCCTCACTGTCAAACAGGGAGCCATGAGAAATGAAGGCATAGGTCTTGCAAAAGATGATGTGGGACGCAGAAATAAAGCTGTTCAGGAATTGAGTTCGTGCACCTTTGTTTCTGCTGTGAGTTCTCTCTAGTGGGCTGTGGTTGAACAGTAATGGACCAATGCCAACCTTGCATCCTCCATGGGCTGTGCATATAACATGCTCATGTTGGCACCCAGATCAACAGTTTATATTTAACCTAATACATGTTTCCATATGTAATTCTGATGTTGCCATATCAGTTAGAAGACAGTCATTGCAGGGCTCATTTGGTATGTACTTTGAAGTATTACAGACCCCAATATTCACCTTTCCTGGCATCAACACAATATCTGGCCGCTGCCATATTCTCAGGCAGCTGTTGGGAGCTTTGGCAGGGCGCAGCCTGCCAATGAGTGGGTTGAGGGATTCACGCCCTTGTGTTGTGAAGTGCTACTGACTGTGTGCTGTGACCGTCTGTTGTCTGTCCTGGCTATGGCAGTCTGCAGAGGTGAGGACATTTGCTTAGGTCAGAATTCTTGGTACTGGATTTTTTGCTTTCTTCTATGCTGAGGTGACTTCTATTTTATTTATTGCCTTGTAATATTTGCCTGGTTACCAGCACATGAGATTTGGAAACATAGCCTGTTGGACAATTCCTTTCTGCTCTTTACTTGCTTCTCACTGCCTGAAACCACTCCAGATCCTCCATAGTGGTCGTTCTTAAACACTTCTTCGTCAGACTGTGCCTGCTTCCTCCTCTCCGCTTTCTGCAACTGGAGACATGCGACCTCACCTCTTTTCTCCACTAACTCTGTCTTTCCACATTGTGAGTCGGTTTGGGCTGACTGCAAATTTGGAGAAAGGTTTAGCTGAGCCTGGCCCTAGGGCTGAATTACTTTTGGGACATGCAGTACCATGGCACCTGGAAGAGCAGTGGTGAATGCTGATTGCACTGTGACAAGAAGGAGCATAAACTGATAGCTCCAGCAAAAGATGTGTTTGCCATAATGTGTATATTCTCCAAAATCACTGAGGAGAAAAAAGTTCCATGCTCAGTTTGATGGTTTCTCAAATGGACAATTTCCTTCTCTTTTCAAATAGCACATGTATTTCAGTATGGTGGGAGCCAATGAGCTTGTTTGCATAAATTAAGATATCAAAGATCTCGTCTGCCTCTTCTATGGTCACCTGGATTCAGGAGATGTGAGAAAAAGATGGAAATGAAATTTAGAGGTTTATTTTGTTTGGTTATTTAATAGTAGGCTTTGGATCTTGGTTTGTGACTCCAGATTCTTGTTCTATTCTGTACAAACCCACAAGACTTTGCCTCTATTCAGCTGCTTGCGGTATAGGCTATATATAATACTTCTGAGACAGAAGATGCACTAGGAATTAAAGATTCTCATATGCTATTGAAAAACTCCTCAGTATGTGCTAGGTCATCCCAAAACCTATCCCAATCCTGCATGTAAAAAGTTGTGCAAGTTTTAGTCTTTTAAAACACAGTTTGAGATGCTAGGTGCTAGGCTTGGAAAATGTACAGAGCAACCAAAGCAAATGCAGCGCCTATGAACCACTTCTTATTTGGTGGGTGAGACAACACCTCTCCATTAGAAACCCGATATTGACTCACATGAATGTGAACGTACACCTGGAGACTCCCTGAGAGCCAGCACCTTGGCAATTTCGTGTCATAAATAGTAAAAATTGCAAGCTAAGTGCAAAGCTCTCTGCTAGAGCATTAACTTTTAGTCTGAGATGCTTTTTGTGGGCCTGCCAGGCTGAGTCATCAGTTGATGTATGGAGGAGAAAGGTACAATGCACATCTATCCTCTCTTGCTAAACACACTGTGAATTAGAGAAGGAACTTTTGTCCGTAAGTGTAAGCTTGCTTTATACAGCTTTACTGCATAGTGAGGGGGTAAAAAAGCCTCATTACCAGACTTGGATAGACGCTAAGCTTGAGAACGTGGCTCACTTTTTGCTATGACATGGAGCAAAAAGAACATCACTGCCTCAGTGTCTCTGTGGACTAAGCTGAGATGCTGACTGGCTACAGAAAGACAGTTTGCAAGTGCTTGTGGCTGTTTTCTGTAACCCTCCCCAGGGGATGCAGCTTGCAGAAAGAGGGAGGTGAGGCCTGAAGTGCTGCTCTGGGAGACTACAGGGAGCTTGTCTTAGCAGTGCAGGAGGAAGCGTGGTGGAGGATGTAAGAGATGCTGGGACAGGCTTTAAACCAGAACCTCTGTAGTCTGGCTCCTGGGTAGTTCTGGGCTTTTGATTCATCTGAGAGAGAATAAGGACCCCAACAGCATGGGTGGCTTTGAAACTGAGGGCAGATTATTTAGATTTGGTGAGATACAGAAGATGGTCTGGGCCTAAACATTTTGTGTCATGTTTTTGCTCATAAAACAGGTATAAAGGTATTTTTTGCTCTTGCTCATATTTCACTTTTATTTTAAATGTTTGACATCAAAAAGACCTCATATATTAATTTCCATTTAGCATAAAGGAGCACACATCACAGCTGCATTTCTTATTGGTGCTGTAAATACCAGAAGTGCATTGCTTGCAAAGTGTTTCTATTGTACAGTTCTATATCATTATAGAAAAATCAATTAACTTGTAATTAAGACTTTAAAAGAAATGTAGGCTAGTACCTTAATTCTAGATCAATTTGCTTATATTTCAGAATAGCATAAAAATCTGTCTGCCAAGAGCATTATTAACTAGCTCAGTTTTTGGATATCCAGATATAACATTTAAGAAAAAGTACAATGAAATGATTTATTTCACGTTAAGCCTGGAATGCCTTACACAATAATACGCTTCATCAAGGGTGAGGACTTAAAGACGTGGTGTTTGTATTAAAGGGGGGAATAAAGGCCCTAGATACAGAAGACATTTCCTGCATCCAAAGTTCTCTTGTCACTGTGGAAACCTGAAGAACATATACTATTGATATGTGGTTTTGCTCAGAAATGTTGTAAATATTTGAGCAAGATCAAACAGAAGAGCAAAGGAGCACTGCTTTAGTTGCATAGCTTTTTAGAAAAATAAAACAGATCCTTACGCAGTGAATACAGGCTGGTGTCAAACAAAGCTCAGTGCTGGTGGCATTTAATCTGGGATATTCTGTTAAGCAGCATTACAAAAATCATACTTTTGAATACAGAAACCCATTAGGTGATTTCTTTCCTCTAGATGCCTTCCCAAATCTTGCCTTCTGGTCTGGGGAGAAATGGGCATCTGCAAGAGGAGGAAACCAGAGGATGGGACTTCTCTAACAAACCTTATGTGAGGTCTGTTCAGTCCAGTGATCGGATATGGAAACTTTGGGCATGTGAAAAAAACACTAGAAGTAAAGTTTTTGCTTCAAATTTTAGATGCTGTATTTTTAAGCTCGATAAAGTTGTTTGCAGCTCTCCATTTGGTATTTCTACACTTTGCAGTAGCCTTTGTTTTCCAATGGTACTTTTGAGAGCTGAGCTTTGTTGCATGGAGTAAAGGCATTAGTTTGTCCACAGAATTTTAGAGTCTGGATACAATTGACAGCCAATACCTGAGACCACAAGACATTTCATTGTTTGCCTTTGTTCCAGGTTAGACTTTGTCTTAGCAGATTAATTCCAGCTGCTGAGAGGATTGTTTATTTGAAAAGCCAGGAGGTTATCACAGATAAATCAAGGCAGTGCTTCATGCTGAAACAGTAGTAGTGAGAATCCCAGGGCCCTCCTGGACTGTGTTAACATAGTTGGCCCTGCAGAATAAGCATCCTGCCTCATGTCTTGACTTGGATGTGAGTTAACAAGAACTTCTTGTTGGGACTCTGCTATGTGTATGTCCATACCAGTGAGTTATACCTAATCAGAAATGAGGCTGCAGTAGGTCATCCTCTGGGAAATGGTGCCTTCCAGTGAACGTTTTGGCTGTGTCTTGGTATTTGTACTGTAACAAGGAGGGAGCATGGCTTTGGTGTCACAGCAGTCCCTGCCAGTGGCAACGTGTTGCAGCCAGGTTGCTTGCCTCTGTTCTGGCAATTTCTGTGGTCTTTTGTTGCTTTGTCAAGATAAATTCACTGCCTTTCCCCACTCCTGCCTGCCTGTTTTAGCTGTGAAAACTACATGTTTCAGCTCTGATGTTCTCTTTCACTGACTTATGGCCAGAGTAGCAATTAATCCAGTGGGAGATAGGAGCAATTTTAATTTTTATTCAGGCTGCTGACGGAGTAGTGCAGAGCAACTTACGAGCCTAGATGGACCTGAAAGACATTTCTTTGACAAAAGGCACCACCAAGATACCTGCTTATGTTTGTGGTCACTGTGGTTTGCAAACACTGCTAGCAAGTAGAAAGATCAGTGGCTGGGACCAACATATAGAAAGGTATCTGGGCACAGAAATTCTTCCGATTGCTTGTAGGGGACCAGCTTTACAACCCAACCCTAAATTTCCCCCTCAAGGTTGGGGCCATCACTGTGACAGCTAACTTAGGGTGTCCTGTTGTCTAGTCAGCAGCTGAAGCATGTACCTGAGCACATAATCCCACATCCTCCATATCCAGCTAGGAAAGGAGTCAGAAACTTAAAAATGAAAAGCCAAGGAAAGCAGAGGATGGCTGTGCTGGACCAAAGGCCTGTCTGGCTCACCATGCTGCCTCTGGCAACAGGTGCTCAGGGGAAAGTTGTCCTAGGTCCTTACTGCCCCTTAGCCACCAGTGAAGCCTTCAACTTTAATAGCCCAGGGAGGATTCTCTTTCCGTGCAATTTTCTAGCAGCTTTTTGAACTCTGTGCATCCTTCTGATGCCTGTAGCTCCAGCGGCAAGGTGTTACACAGCTTGATTTTAGACTGTTTTCAGAACTGCTTCTATTTGTTTGCTTAAGAGCCTGATGCCAGCAAGGTTAATCTGAGGCCCTTTGGCCCTTGGATTGAGAGTGGTGGTGAGCAGTGCATGACTTCTCTGTGCTACTTGTAGTTGGACAGTGTGTGGTCTAAAGCAAAGCACATCACCCTCCTTAGTGCTTCATGCCAGCAAACACCTCGTTGCTCTTAGGAAATTTGGGATTTTTCTCTGGGTTGGAAATAGGTGCCCATCTCTGCTCAGGAGTCGAAATGTTGAACATGGTGTGGATGTCACTAGAAGAAAAAGCATTTTCCTTCTGTATATGTAGATGCATTGATAGCACCAGTCCTCCCTTTTCAAATAGATCTGTAATTAGAACTAGTGTCCAGGAGGTGCTCACCTTTGCTTTATTTACATCTCCTGACAAAGAGAAATTTAGATCTGTTTCTTCAAAATGGCATGAAGGGGAAATATAGAGCTACAGGGCTGTTTGGAGTCAGACTTCTTGCTGACTTATGGTGAAAATGTTCCCATTTGTGCAGAATTAAACATCACTTGGCCAAGTCCCAAATTAGCCTGTGGTCTCAGAGGGAAGTCTGGGCATCACTGGGACAGAGGAAGATCTCTGGATTTGGGTCTGTGCCCCAGTTGAAGTCAGGCTTTATCTTACACAGGTTACTCTGCCTGCACAGCTTGCTGCCTTCTGGGTGGCATGAGAATGGAGAAAACACCAGAGATCCACAGCAGAGAACCAGTTGCCTTTTCATTTAGGATATGATTTAACAGTGCAGAACTTCTGGGTTTTAGGACAGCCGTGTGGCAAGATTGAACCCAGCTGGGCACGGGGTTAACATGCAGACAGTGATGATAATATATCTGTCTTCCAGAAGATTAACTTTCTTCTTGTGCTGATCTCCAAATACAGTGATGATTCTAATGGGTGCACAGTAATTTTGTCAATTTTACTCTTTCCACACCATTTCTGGTTTGGATAAAGTATCACAAGTAAAGAACCACATCAGTAATGAAAGGAGGGAATTGACTTCGAATGGATAGATAGATAGCTACCGCTCAGTCCTTATGACTATATCTTAAAGCCTGTTGTCCTGTGAAGAGTACTTTGGTTACTAACAAAATAGAAAGAGCAGCTGAAGTTTTTCATGTTTTAAGAAATATTTTTGATATTCCCCAAATCACAGTGTGTCTCTCAGTTTCCTGGTGTCTAATAAGAAGGGGGTGCATGTTAAGGCAGTACTGTTTTGAGATCTTTCTTCTCTGATATTGAAACATGTCATGACTGAAACTGTAGGAATCTTAATATGTTTTGAGATATCTTACTCCTGTTACAAGTCAATTGAGGGGTTAAAAACTTTTTGGGGAGTTATGTACATACACTGCCAAGTGGCATCTGTTGTGCAACTTTAATTCTGTTTGAAAATGAAGGCAAAAATGGGCAGTGGTGATGAAGAAATACTTGTCTTCCAAAAGAGATTGAATGAATGATGAGGTTTGAATTTGAAACAGGAAAATTAAATCACTGTTGGAGTAGAGAAGACTGCTGTCAAAAGCATATGCTTTGGGACCATGTCTATAGAAAAGCTGGCAGTTTTTGTGAATCCCTGGTTTGTGTCAACAAAGCCAGTTTATTATAGATGGATTGAACTCCTTTACAGAATTTTCATTGTGGATAATAAAAAACTCTTTGAGATCAGAGAAGGAACAGCACAGGAGGGTCCTCATGTAGTCAAAAGCAGACAGTTTGGGTGCTGCTGTGCTTTTAGACTGATTTTCTGGCAAGCGAAGAGAAAAATGATATTTTTTTTATTGGAAACATTGATTTATAAAAATAGTTGTGGCTTGCATTTAGAGATTTAATAAGTTTAAATTCTGTAGGTGAGATATTTCCTCCCCTCATGTTATCTGACAAGTTTGGCGATAACCTCTAGTGCTATGCTGTCTGTGTCATACTGTTGAAAAGGTGCAGGATGATAAAATCATATTTAGTCGCCTGGTTCTACTCTTTGTTAGAACTGATATGCTACAGAGTCTGTAAGTAACAGAAAGCTTCCCTTTGACTTCAATAGGCAGAGGATCAGATTTAATGATGAATACAATAGACTGCAAACAGGTCCCTTGCAGGGATGGGGGAAAAATTTAAATTCAGTTTTCACAACCGAAGATTGGTGTTTTACCAGAAAGCTGCTCAGGATCTGATCTGAGCTCACAACAGGATCTTCGTATCATTCATTGCCTTAATTTTGGAACTGTGTAATATTTAAGCCACTTCTCTATATGGTTCACATAACAATGGCCACAGCGTCAAGAATAAAGGCTCCTTCCGGCATCTGCCAAACAAAAATGTTATGCTTTTTTGTAGTAACTCCCTGTGGTGTAAATGATGATTTGTACAACTGAAAAGTAGTTTTAGAGGGCTGCTGTCTCCAGCTTAGCTTTGGGGTACTGGGTTCAGAGTAGAGATTAAAATATGTAGTCCACTTTGACTACACTTCTGGAATGGCCTTTCTGGCATCCCTCAGCATGGGAATGACAGAAATAAAAACATCCTTTTTTTTCCCCTCACAAATTTCAAATGCTTCAGAACTGCTGATGGCAGCACAGCCTGAAGAGCAGGCATTTTTTTTTTTGTGTGTTAGTTTTATGCAAGGTTTAGGCTAAAAGCACAAACAGCGGAGTAGCTCCCACCAGTCCAATGAGCAGAAGGTTACCCATGCTTCCCTGCTATGGTGGCAGGTACTTTTTGTCTCTTATTTAACTGATTCCTGGTAGCAGTCCTGACAGAGCCAACAGTGGAAAATGGCTATGTTTCAGTAAATGCAGTGAGCTCTACCTGGCTGTCCACATCGTGATCCTGCCCAGAGGATCTCCTGAGAAAGTCAGTGCTAGTGATGCCAAGGGCATGCCAGGTGTTACTGGGAGCAGCAGCTCCTGGAGCAAGCCAGAGTCCCGGCAGGGAGAGACAATGCGTAGGTGCCTTCAGGGGAAGGGGAAGGAGAAATGAAATTGGGCACTGCTTTGCACCCAAAGAAACCTGTCAGGCCACAAATATAATTCCCAGGTCTTCTACATCCTGGTCATTCACCTGTGTTAGCTTTGCGTCTTGTGGATTTGTGGCCCGGTACTACAGCTTCTCTTCTGCCCTTTGGCAACTGAGTGTGATTATCATTACTTGGGTTCATCTCTATAGTTTGAGAAGTGGGAAGAGCGATGCTACCAGCAGAGATACACCACGGACCTCTGGATTAACAGAGCCTGACACTGAGAGCTTTCTCCTGCAAGATGGCTTAATCCTGTCACCCACTCATCATACTGGAGTCCTACCTTGTCTCTGTGCACATTACTTTTGCCAGCTGGAAGAGGAGACCAGAGCTTGTTTAGGAGTTTTCTTCGGCCACCTGAAAAGCCTATCAGCAAACCATGGGGATGTATGTGCTGCTATCTGAAGAGACCAGGCTGCCCTATTTCTGTGAGCCCTGCATAGAAAATAGGTTGCTGAAGGACGTTTTTTGCTCTCAGTACTCTACGTGTGACTGATGCAGAAAAGGATGCTTTTGTTGAGACTCGAGTATTTCTGAAGGAAGGCGTGCATATGCATGTGTGTGGGGAATAAAAAAAGAAACATTAGCATGTTCTGATGGAGTCACGTCCCCATTTAACTTAATGGCAGACACCCACCGACTTCACAGGGGTCAAGATTTCAGTATCCTGTATGCGGGGGATCTGTCAGTAATGTTATCCTTGTTATAGCAATAGCTGAGCTCCTGTTAGCATAACAAGCTACGGGGAACTGCCAGTTAGCAGCTCTGTCACTTACGCTCCCCAATGTGAATGTTTGCATTCGATTGCTATCTTGGTTAGCCAAGAAGCCTTCATGTTCCTGGAATGTCCCTGGAATTATCTCAGTGCTAAAAGATGATGAGGGAAAAGTCTTCTCAAGCTGGGCAGCCAAAGTCCCATGTCCTTGTCTTGGGTCTCATCTTACATGAATATGACCTTACCTCTGACATCTCTCCTGTTGCCTTACTTCTCCCACTATACCCTGTATGCATGGAACCATCTCTGACTGACATGTTGCAGTCCAGCCCCTCCCAGGCTTGGCTCTGTTTGAGAGACAAGTCTTCTGGTTTCTAGTCCAGTAGAGGAAAATAAGCATGGGCTGAGAAATTGCTAGCATGACCCTTGGGAAAGAGTGAACAAGACAGCAAGAGCAGTTTAACACTGACTTCATACTCATCGGGGATGTGAAGGATAACCAGAGGATCAGACCCAGCCAGCATGGGTTCGTGAAAGACAGGTCCTGCTTGACCAACCTGATCTTCTTCTATGACCAGGTGACCCACCTAGTGGATGAGGGAAAGGCTGTGGATGTTGTCTACCTGGACTTTAAGTAAGGCCTTTAAAACCGTTCCCCACAGCACCCTCCAGGAGAAACTAGCTTCCCATGGTTTGGATGAGTGTACTCTTTGCTGGGTAAAGAACTGGCTAAATGGCTGACCACAGAGAGTGGTGGTGAATGGAATTAAATCCAGTTGGCGGCAGATCACAAGTGGTGTTTCCCAGGGCTCAGTTTTGCATCTGGTCTTGTTTAACATCTTTATCAATGATCTGGATGAGGGGATTGAGGGCGCTCTCAGTAAGTTTGCAGACAACACCAAGTTGGGTGGGAGTGTTGATCTGCTTGAGGGTAGGAAAGCTGTGCAGAGGGATCTGGACAGACTGGATCGATGGGCTGAGGCCAACCATGTGAGTTGCACAGAATCACAGAATGTTCGGGGTTGGGAGGGACCTCTGTGGGTCATCTAGTCCAACCCTCCTGCCGAAGCAGGGTCACCTACAGCAGGCTGAAAAGGACCTTGTATGAGTTTCAACAAGGCCAAGTGCTGTGTCCTGCACTTCAGTCACAACAACGCCATGCAACTCTACAGGCTTGGGGAAAATCGGCTGGAAAGCTGCCCAGCAGAAAAGAATCTTGGGGTGTTCGCTGACAGCAAGCTGAACATGAGCCAGCAGTGTGCCCAGGTGGCCAAGAAGGCCAATGGCATCCTGGCTTGTATCAGAAATAGTGTGGCCAGCAGGAGTAGGGAAGTGATTGTCCCCCTGTACTCGGCACTGGTGAGGCCACACCTCAAGTACTGTGTTCAGTTTTGGACCCCTCACTACAAGAAGGACACTGAGGTGCTGGAGTGTGTCCAGAGAAGGGCAACGAAGCTGGTTGAGGTGTCTAGAGAAATCTTACGAGTAGCAGCTGAGGGAGCTGGTGTTGTTTAGCCTGGATTAGAGGAGATTGAGGGGGGGCATTATTGCTCTTTACAGCTACCTGAAAGGAGGTTGTAGCGGGCTGGGTGTTGGTCTCTTCTCCCAAGTAACTAGTGACAGGATGAGAGGCAATGGCCTCAAGTTGCCACAGGGGAGATTTGGATTGGATATTAGGAAAAATTTCTATGCAGAAAGAGTGGTCAGGCATTGGAACAGGTTGCCCAAGGTAGTGGTTGAGTCACCTTCCCTGGAGGAGTTCAAAAAATGTGTAGATGTGGCACTTTGGGATATTGTTTAGCAGGCATGGTGGTGTTGGGTTGACAGTTGGACTTGATGATCTTAGAGGTAATTTTTTAACCTATGATTCAAAACTCTAGAGCTGTAAAGACCCTCTGGGCAATTAACTCTTTTCAAACCAGTTTCTGAAGATGTCTGTCCAACCTGTTCATACAAACCTCTAATGAGGATGGTTTGACCTGGTGCTCTGTTGACATTGTACTCTTCTGTGCTTAGCTGGGTTTAGTCCTTCAGTGATGCTTTTTGTGCTTGGTGCTATACAGACAAAAAGTCCATCTCAGATCTGGTTCCTACTGATAACTCTAATCCAACAACAGCTCATCCTCCAAATGACTACAAAATAAAGTGTGCTTGAAGCACTGCATCCACTGTGGAAGCATTAATTCCTTCAGCAGTGGCTCTTGGACTAACTACTGTCTGCATCCAGGATGTGTTTGGCTGAAGGTTCAGAGTTGTCGCTGAAAATAACAAAATATCTCATGTTTCTGTTCTCAGATACCTGATTCTTGCACTTCCTTCACAATCTGCTTGAAATATGACAGCTGGTTTCCTGGGAAAATTTGTATCTGTCTTCTGACTTTCTGGTCAACATCTTGATAAATTTGCAGCTGATGCGATGCATTTTGGGACTCAAAGCTGTTTTCTGCTTATGGGGAATCTCTTAACTAAACTGTTGTTGTACTGCAAGCTTGAAGAGGACTGGATTTTTTATTATTCAAAGTAGTGCAACTTCCAACATCAGTAAAATTTTCCCCACTTTACAGCTTCAGAGTGTTGCCAATAAAAAGGTAGTGATTTGAGCATGAAACAGTATTTCAGAAACTTGCATTTCTTCAGCTGAAAATATATGGCTGTTTCTGTTGCAAATGGTCATCTGCTCCACAATTTTTCTGGCTTTAAACCTGGAAAAACCAAAAGCTTTTTAGGAGATGCATTTTGGGTCCTGTATAGGTTATATTTTGTCTCCCGTTTGCTTATTTCTGCTGGTTTTGTGTTCTTTTATTTGACTTTGCATGCACAGCAATACCCCATTGTCATCTCCAGCTTTGCCAAGCATGCTTGGCATGTGCTGCAAAGGTTTCTCACCTTCTGTTGAAGTTTTAGATCTACGCTCTAGAGATAATCTAGCACCAGCCTTCCCAGGCTCATACAGGCCAATTTCAATTAAAGTCCCTTCCAGTTTCTTTTAGTTGGACATCTTTGGCACACTGTCTGCTCTGACACCCAAGACAAGACACAGGCACCTTCGTTCAGGAGAGTAATCAGGATTTCTCACATCCTGGAGATGCCTCCATGTGTTTTTTTGTCTGTGTGTATTTTTGGGGGTGTTTTTATGTTCTTACTTTGTGGTGGTTCCACAAATGCAGACTATAGATATTGGAAAAAATCATGTAGGGATGTTTTAACTGGGATAGTATTGCAACTTGGGACCATATAGGTTTTCTTACCAAGAAGAAATCAAAGGCTGAGCATATAGTTTTCGCTTCAGGCTGATGTGGGGAAATATGTGAACAATGGATTGTTTTTTAAAGTTTCATAAGGCTAATCTTAGTCACTGGAGGCTGGGATATGTAACTGAAAACTGGAAAAGCATTTGATGAACAAATTATAACTGTTTCTCTCAGGAGACATGAATTTACGGGGGAGAAAAGGAAGTTATTCATAGCTTACTGATTTTACCTAAAAATCTTTACAAGGTAAAGAAAAACAGAGGCTTAATACTGGTATGACATGAAATACCTGGCAAAAGTAAGTTGCCCTTGACATGGCTAATGTCTAATTAAATAATTGATAATGGTTTATTAATTAGGGAATAGAACAAGAGGGACTATGAAGTGACAGGTCTGGAATGCAGATACCTTGTCCAGAGGATCAGCTTGTTTAAACTGGAGTCCTTTTTGACTAGATGAAGGTATCTGGTAGTGTAGAAGATATTGTGCAACATTTTTTAATTATAGAATGTTGCTGTAATTAAGTAAACATAATTTAATATTATTGTGACACAAACTAATGTGCTTATCTTAACCAATTAACTACTCTACACTTGTCAGATTATGTGCACAATACATAGTTAATAAGTACGCATGAAGATGAAAAGGGTTTTTGGAGCTGTTTCTAAAGATGATGTGACATCTTGCCTGCTGCTAATCTCGTTTCTAACACACTGGGATTTAGTCTGCAGTTAGTTTAAACATTCTTGTGATGATGATTATCTTCGTTTGTTTGGTTTATGTGAACACACTTCTCTAGAACAAGTTTGGCCCTTCTTAACAGTCAAGGGGTTATCAGTCTGAGAAATAAGCTAATAAAGTGAAGAAATAATTAGATTTTACTAAGCAGACAGATGTCAGGGTCATGTCCTTCAATACCAGGAATGCCAAAAAGCTTGTCTATTTTTCCAGTTAGATTGTTTCATCGGATAATTAAAAAAAATACGAAACCAAACCAACAAACAACAACAAAAAACCTCCAAACCAAACAAAACCCACTATAAGCCTTGTTTTTTTCACCTATAGACAATCCTTGCTGTAGCAACATTTCTTCCATGCTATAAAGCCTGACAAAACTATTAGTGGGTTCCTAAGCATGAAGCCCAACAGAATACTGGTATGTTATTAAAAGCAAAGGGAAAAAAAAAGAGATTTCAGGGTTATGACATCTGCCTTCTAAAGTTAAGCCATTTAAGATCATCCTTTTTAGGAACTAGGTCTGGTATTGGAAGGCAAGAAGGAGAATATTGACTGATTGAGCAAACACAAAGTACTAGAATAGCAGCTGAAACACACTTTCATTTTTACTGGCTTTGGGTATGCCAGCGCCGTAAGAGGACATCAGTTGGGAGAGTGCCAGGGAAAAGTTCAGAGGTATCACTAGCAATGGAGGAGAGGACAGAAAGATTCCTGGCCTTCTTGTGTAATGAGATTTGAGTACAAAGTCAGTGGGAAAGATCTAAACAGTACCAAAGAACTTATGCCAATTTTTTTCTTGCTTAAATGGAGAAGGGCAATATATTTGCCTTCAAAATGGAATATTTGCCAGTCAAGTGATGGGGAAAAAGGGCTGCGCAGAAGAAAGATTCACCAGTGCAGCCATGAGGCTTTTTGGATGTGCCTGCTGAATGACAGGTGATGTAGTAATGAGAGCTTTTGTCTTTACCTTGCTAGAAGGCAGCAGACTGCAAGCCAGATTGGAGAGGAAAAAATAATAATAAAAAAACCAAAAACCCACAAAAAATGTGGAGCAAGGGCCCAAAAATACCACATCCCAAAATGGAGGATAAAACAGAGATGCTTAATCCCCAGAGTGCTCTTGGTGATTAGATGACGTTCAGAAGGGAGTAAAAAATGCTGCCATTGGAAAAGAAATTTGAGAATATTTAACCCTTCATAGCTGCCATTTGGCCATAAGAAACTATATTCTGTGTGAATTCAGGAGACAATCATAGAATGTTAGAGCTTTATGAACCAAACTGCACCCATTTACAATCTTTTTTCATGCTTTTTTCTCCATATGGTGGTAAATTTCTCATTGTAGAACAGCTTATCAAACCTTTCAATCATTAAAATAATTCCCTACTCACTTCTGAAATGTTCTATAGTGGCTATAAAGAAGAGAAAATAGAAAAAAAACCACTTTACTTTCTTAAAATAACTCAGAATGTAAGAGAAGGCTTTGAGTTCAGTATTGAGATTTCTGCTCACTGCCTTACTTTCACTAATCCTGTTATTGACTGAGTGTAATGGGCTCACTTTATAAGTTATCCAGATAGATTCAAGAAGCAATCTGGCTCAGGACTCAGTCTTTTGTTTTAGCAGGAGCTCCATTATTAGATCTCACAAGGCTCAGTCTACTTACGAAATATGGGAAAGGACATTTTTAATTGCTTTGGACACTACTGTTCTATGGAAAATGAGTGTATCAATGGATTTAATCCAGTTCATCACAATGCCTCTTTGCATACCAGGTTTTGAAATAATGGTGACGATCTCAAAATACGTAAGCAGCTGTGGAGGGTTGTGGGCAACCACAAAGGCTATTCTCTTTCTGGGAAGGTGATCTCTTTAGACTTCATTCAGAGCTGATGGCGAGACACAGGATCCTCTATGACTGAATCAGGACATCTGAATTAGGTTCTGGGACTGACCCTTGCTCTCTATAAGAACCTGTTTCTCTTCACTATGGAGGAAATTTGGGAGCCTTGCCTCCTTATGTCAACATGAGGCTTTGACTAATTCTGAAGACTTTATAACATTTTTGTTCTAATGAGTTCCATTAGGGTAATCTAAATCTTAAGCTAATTGTACGTTGTTAGACTATGCATCTCTGAAAACATGTTTAAAAAACATGAGGGATTTTTAACACAATAAAGTGCTATATGAAGTACTTAATATTTGAGTAAATTTTCCTTGCAGTTATGCTTGTATCTGGAGCAGTTAGGGTAACTGAAGGGATATTCCCTGTAAAACATGAGTAAATTGTTGTGAAATATTTGTCTTTTTCTAAAAAATAAATCAGTATTCTTCCTAGAAATCTAACCCTTTGAAGTGATGGAAAGATGAAACGATGTTCTTACAATATTTTCATTCAGCGTGTGGATCTGTACATCCAAGTTCTGCCAGCTATAGGTATTATTTAAAATACAAATCTAAGTGCTATGAGATCTGGATTTAGACGAACACTGTTGCCTCCCTGTGAAAGAGTGCTTACTTCCTTTCTTAAGATGTCTTCCAAAACAGAGGCATCCCAAAGCTCTGCTCAGCCTTGGAAAAATCTTGACTACTGTCTAATGCTAGAAGACAGAAACAACAGTGTCTGCTCTCCTGCGTTACAAAGCTATCTGACACATTCGTGTTACTGCAAAAACTTCACAGATCTTTGTTGCCCCAGAGAAATGTCAGACTCCAGCCTTGAGTGAATACCTGCTCAAGAAGGTTGGCTTTGCATGCTACAGGAAATTAGACTTGGTGCAAGACCTGTTTCCAACACCAGGGAAGGAAGGCTTGCGAAGTTGTGGGGCCCTTCAGAGACTCCTGCCAACAAGATGCTGGTTTTGGCAAGGCAAATCCAGCCAGCTCTGCTGTGCTTGGGGAGCGAAGCAGTCTCTCAAGTATGCATGTCTTATTTCATGAAGGTTTTTGTAGGTCAGAGCTTATCTCTGGGCCCTCACAAAAGCTGTAGTTCTGACTGGGAGCATACTGGGACTGTGGGTCCACAGCCCCCATACGGGAAGTGAACAGGATTCCTCCTTCACCACCTTTTACTTCTGCTGCATATCTGTGGTCTGGCCCACTGGGACCAATGCATAGAAGAGATGCACTCCAGACATGGCAGTGGGTGGAGATCAGGCTAACAAGAGGTGCAAATAAAAATTACTGTCTATTTCTTGATTACTATCAGAAATTCTTCAGTTTTTCATGTTTAGGTTACCACTTCAGTGTTCCAGCTCACCTGCATTGCTGTTAAAACCTCTATGAACATTTGTGGAGATCTCAAACAGTAGCAAAAGAACATCTGCCTTTCTTTCTTCCATGTGCTGTAGTCACCTGGCTTTCCAGATTTGAATCTTTGTCAATGCTACAAATCTTTCTTGGGCCTGTACCCTACTGGGCTAGTAAAGTCTGTGATTAATGCAAGTGGTGAGTTATGGCGAGAGACTTCAATATCTGAGAGATAACTGTGAGAGAATTCTGTACTAATTGGTAAAACTTGTGATTAAAGTAAGTATGGGGCAGAGAATGAGAAGAGGGGTTGCTGCAGCAACAAAATCTGTACAGGTGCTAAATAGGCTGATTGTGAGCTTGAACCCCTTGGATAAAAGGGATGGTAATGGCTCATTGCTGATAAAAAGCGTTTTAGAAGGAAAATTGATGTAAAACATGTTTGGGCATGCAGTAGTGTTACTGGTGTATTTCAAAGTGAAAAAGCCACTCTCCATTCTGCTTTGCAATGAGGGAATTTAATGTTAAATTTGGGGTTTGTAACAGGAGTAAGAATCAGAGAACAAGGAGTATAATTTGGCTTCCAAAATCAGTGTGATTGATAGACTAGTGCTTGGTATCAATATTTGTAATGGTTGGTACACTTCCAGTGGAAAAGTATCCGTAAAAGAGTTGTGCATTTCCTGAAATGACACAGGGAATGTAAGGCTGCTCTCTAGGTTGTGGGAACGTACTGAGGAATAGATGTGGGGGATGACCACCACCACTGATATGGCTGGAGAACAAAGAGCAGCAACAGCAAGGCTGCTGTCAGCCAGAATGCTTCCAAAGCTGTTTTCATCCTTAATGCTCCCTCTAAACCAAGTGCAAGGATTTTGTTGTTGTTTATTTAAAATGAGAAGCATATATCTTTCCTGGGAGGAAGAGATCAGAGTAAATTATCAACAATGTTGGTCAGGTTACTTGGTATAGTACCAGAAAGCACCATGAATAAGATCCAATAACAGAAAAAGCAGTAAGTGGAAACATGCTCCAACTGGAGAGCAAGAAGCTCTGGGGAGAAGCACACTAAAAAGACAGAGAGCAAACACCAAAGTGGTTCTGACCTGGGAAAACTGAAGGATAACATGAAATTTTACACAAAACATTAAGAACTAGTAAGGAGATATGGGAAGCGTTAGTGAGCTTTTTTTGCTCTTGGTATTTTGTCAATGAGAAGATATTCCAACAAGAAGAAAAATGGCATATTGCACAAATTATGAAAGACAAGTGACCAATAAAGAGGCTGGACTTTAGCTCAAGATGTCAGGCACTCATCAGGTTTTCATCTTTAAGCCATAGTTCAGGGGAGCACTGAATACAAAAGAACATTCTTTGTGAAATCTGTTTGAGAAAACACTGAGGAAAAGAATTGTCTCTTATGATTCAGTCTGCCATATCTCTCAAGTAATAACATTTCCCCAGGGAGGTAGAAATTGGTATGCAGATGTGCCTGCTGACTCCCTGGCACCAAACAAATGAGTCTTTGTCCTCGTTGCTCTTCTGACCTTACAACACTTAGGTTCTTGACTACAGAAGGGCTTTGGTTTTCAATTCACTTTCATTTGTACTGAAGACAAAAATGAGGATGGGCATGTCAGCTGCTAAGTGCAGAAGGCTTCAACCTGAATTTCGATTTTCTTAATGTTCTTTTCTGCAGTCAAAGATACAGACCTACGTCCGAGAGTATGGCAGTTTGATGCATGTCCTCCTGACTTCAGCAACAGTTGACTTTCAAGTATCACTTATTCAGCTTTCTGAAGTGTGAATCCTTGTGCAGTGTGTAACTAAGTAGTGTGAATTTTAGTCTTTGAACAGTTTTTTTTACATACTGAAGACCTTGACGTCATGCCTGTGTCCTTTTAGATTCTGGCCTCAAAATGGTAGAGCTCTGACTGGTGCAATGCTTGAGTTCAGCTAGGACATTTCTGGGGCTTTTCAAAATGTCACTTGCATTCTGTCTGAAATATTCTTCTTTTTTTTATGCTAGTACTCTAAACAAAAACATGTATTTTGTGAAAGATACCCAGTCTTGATGGAAAGACCTCAAATGAAATCGGGTAACACCTGGCATACTTTATCTTGGACTGTGGTTAAACATACTTCACATTTTGCTCCTTTCTCTTTGCCTTAGTGTGTTCTAGTTTCAACTTCCAGTCCTTGAATCTTGCTGTACTTCTCTGTTCCAGTGATGCACTAAACTGTATCTGAAATCTTGCCCCCAGTAACATTACAATAGGTGCAAAGTGCCGGTCTTCTAAAGCAGACACTACGTAATGTAAAACACAATGAGCAACCATTTATTAAAAAAAGAGGTGTAGGTATGCATCTCACTGTCTGATTTGAAGATACAGATGATAAAAGGAACCAGCACAATGAGAATGCTGTTTCGTTTCTCCATTCCTGTTCTGCAATAATCTGAGAATTTGAAAGGCATAAATATGCAATGACATTTTTTCCCCATTCCTTTTTGTATCAAAATACACGATAAGATACTTTAGGTGAAGTATTTTAATATTGGCCCTTTTTCAGTTATTGACAATTGAAAAATGTACAGCAAAAAATAAGCTACAAAACCTGACCAAGAGGCAGCTTCTAAATAATTACTAGGCACAAGTTTGTCAATGCTGTATTAAAGCATTATTAAAGTTAGGGGAATAAAATCAAGAAGAACTGTTTATCAGCTTTCTTATGTATCTGGAACAAGTTGGAGCAGACTTGTAAGAGCTTTTCACAGCATGTGGGAAATTGCTGAAGTTTTTTTTCTTTGGCTGGATTGCCATTCGTACTATTGCTTCAGCAGAGTTTTGCAAATCTTTCCCTTCTCTGCTATGTGTACTTGCCCCACATACACCAGAAGAATGGGGCAGGCTTGCATAAAAATGAGGCAAACATGCTTTCTGCTGGGACCTGATTCTGCAAGCTTTGAAATGCCAGCTTTCTGCAAATGTTACTGCTCTCCAAAAGAAGTAAATAAATTTGACTTGTCATTTGACTGCAGGAATACAAACAGTAATGGATGTGGAAACAAAGAAAGCTCACCTGGAGAGTCAGGCAATATCGGGAGGGAAAAGGTTCCCCAGTGTTTTGAAGCATTTGCTATACTGTGAAGAAAACTACCTGTTCAGGTTTAGAAACCAAAAGCACATTTAATGTACCTGAATATGTAAATAAAGCAATCCAAAACTGAGGTACAGTAGACAGAATTGCATGTAATGTGTGGCAGAAATTACTTCAATATAACTTCAATATTGTGTTCCCATTTTGACCAAATAAGCTGTGCTAAATAACCCTTTGAGTGGCAGAAATGATACCTTTCAGTTCACATACGCATGTTAGTTAGTAAAGTCCTCCTAAATATATGTGCATCCAGTGACATGAATTTAGCGCTTAACAGGACACTTAGTGTGACGCAGTTTACTGCAGAGCAAAAGAGTCAAGAAAGCCAGTCTGGGTAGTTGCATTGAGGATGCTCCTCCTTCATGAAGGATGATTGAGTTGGCTGTGTTCAGAGTATGATTCCCCTTGTAATAGTGCTTCCTGCAGCTTGCTTGTTCCGTGTGTATGCATGGTTCCTCTGAACACACAGGCTTCTTGCAAAAAGCCAAACATCGTTTGACCAAACTCAGAGGCTTCAGTGGTGTTTCTGAATACAGCATAGATACAGCGTAGAGCAAAATCTGACCAAAGTGGTACAGTGAGTCCCTAAGAAGACTGACCCAATTTTGTTCTAAGCTTTTCTTTGTTGCCTGCCCTCCTCATCCTCCTCACCTTTCCCCTGGAAACCTGGACAGTCAAAAGAATCTGGAAATGCTGCTATAATTAATTATGTGGTGTATAATGCAGTAGCCTTATCTCCCTGCTCTCCCCTGTGAGCTAGGGTCTGGTATGGGATGCATCTTCTATAAAGCATATGGTTACCACTACTCGTGTTAGAAGATGAGGGACAGTTGTTTAGGGGTGGCTGTGGACAGCTGATCCTCCCTCAAGACAGATGGACAGAGGTCTCTTCTCATCTCATGTTATTTGAAAAATCAATAGTGTGGTTTGACCATAAGGGTGTTCTGTTCTCTTAGTTGAGTATTAATCCTCTCCTAATGGGAGCATGTAGATTTGCATTTGTTCAACTGTTCCTTCTGCAGTCCTGAGGAAGACAAGCGTGTCAATGTAGCATGGGCCAAGATGGACCATCCTTATGTGAATGTATTTTTAAACCTTGCATTATAGGCACAAATGGGCAGGGAATTCTGTTTAAACATATGAAATTTTTTTTTACTGTGAACGTGGGTGAGGAGTGAAACAGGTTGCCCACAGAGGTTGTGAAGTCTCCATGCTTGGAGCTATTCAAAACCTGACTGGACACAGATGTAAGCAGATAGCTCTCCCCAGCCATGCTTTAAGCAGGTGGCTTCGACCATCTCCAGAGGTCCCTTCCAGCCTCAGCTCTTCTGTGATCAGAAAATTTCCCAGAGCAGGAGTGGCCAGTCAGCACTCTGTGCAGTCTGATGCCCTGTGGATGAGGAAACGTGGAGTGAGCCAAACACAGCATGCACAGATAACCTACAAAATTATATGTATTAAGCAGCTTTTTCTGGCAGATACTTCTGTGTCTGTCCTTTAACTAGCACTATTGAACCCTGTGTCCCACTTCCCAGTATCCCAGTATGTTCTGTCCTTTACAAAGGTCTGATCCAAAGCCAGCTGAAGTCGCTGTGTTGTTCCTTACTGACTTTGGCAGAAAGGGCTTCAGTTTGTAATCTAGCTTTGGTCTCTGCTGGTGGAAACTCTGGACTGTGAAGGGGAGGTATTTTCCTGATTAATGGCTGAGTCTCATGCTGCTGCCTGAGCCATTATAGCACAGGGTCTGATGTAAACTGCTGTTCTTGGTGTCTCTAAAGGAAAAACATGAAACTCCTCAATTTTGAGACAGCTGGTGGTACTGCTTGGGATACACATATTAATCACCCTCTAAAATGATTTGTCTGCAGAAACTACCGCTACGCTGTCACTCCATGCAGTCCCCCCACTGCATGTGCGCGCACACACATGCTTCCCTGACAGTCCATCGTCTCTGACAGGCAGCTATTTTTGCAAAGCTGCCTTCTGTTTTGTCTCCTGCTTTCCTGCCTTTGCTCAGATGCGTCTCACTGATGCCATCTCTCCCTTTCATAGGCAGGGAGCTCTTCCCCAACTTATAGCTGCTTTGCTTCTCATCCCACTCCACCATCTTCACCATCGTGGGCAGTGCCCTGAGAGCTCTTTGGCTTTCCATTTCAAAGGACAGACTTCCAGTTTACACCATTGCCACACTATTTCTTTTAATACAAAACCATGTGCCATATACCTTGCCTTTCCAACAGAGACTTATTTTGCAGCAGCCTTTGTCTGACAGACACCTGCAAGCTCTTTATTGATTTGTCTTGTCAGCTCTCCCTGCTCAGTCTCTGCACCATCAGGGTCTCTGTCCCTGTTTACTACCTATAGCTTTTCCCTTCTCCTTGCATAAAGGTGGAGGCAGACATACCTGTGAGGCCTCTATTGTCAGCAAAAATGGACTTCCAGTGTGGCCAGAAGCATAAATAACTTCATTGTGCTGTCTTCCAAAAAATAAATTCAAAGCCCTTTTATCTGTCTGCACCCACAGAAAGTGCAAAAGGCTCCACTACTGTGTCTTATTTATGCAGCTTTGTAAATAGACTCTCCCCTCCTTTTCCCTGCCTTCTCTTTGCAGCTAAACAGCTGAATGAATGCTGTCCAGTGATATTTAGTGCCCCCACCCCCTTTGTAGACATAGCATTAAAAAAGAAGAAAAAGGGTTTGATGTAGAATGACCATTTGCTTCAAACGAGCATTGATTGAATAATAGATTAAGCCTCACTTTGGTGCATTTTTTCTGATGAAAGATGCACCTTTACCCACATGCTTCTACTCACCACTAACTTGAGAGACTGAAGTGTATTGAGTATTCTCTCTACTTTAATAATCAGTGGTTAATTCTCCTCTAGCCTCTTCTGATTCTTTTGATAGCACTCATTGGCCACTAAAAATATGAAGGCGAGATTTAAAGCTTTGATCAGCAGACTAGGCTGGTTTTCTTTGGCATAAACTAACAGTCACTGGTGTTCAGATTCCTAGCTAGAGCAGAATAGGAAAGCACTCCTGCAATCCCTGCAGCAACAGCGGCTTTTTCTGGTGGCACAGCTGATCCCTGCTTAGGGATAGGGCTGATTCAGTCACACTGAAGTTTTAACACCTAGACTGCCTCATGCTTACTGGGGAGTTTGCCAATGGTCTGAAATAGAGATTTGGGTTTGTGCATCTCTTGGTCCCAGCCTCATGTCATCACAGGTGAAGTAGTACTCTTCTCCAGTCCCCCTTGCATTGCAGAAGTGCTGCTCCCTCTGTCAGTCCACACAGTGCCACTTTAGATTTTTCTTCCAGTTCCTGTCCCATGGAAAATTCCTCCTTTCATCCACCATGTGAGACTTGCTGAAATTCTCATGCCCCTGTCACGTCATGACATCCTCTTCAGCCTGGCAATGCGGGATCTGCTGCTCCAGTTCATCTCCCAGCTGAACTGGATCAAAGGCAGTTGACCTTAGCCTGAAGACTGACACTGGTGATTGCTCTAAACTGATGTTGTACTTCCATGGGTTGATCGGTTTTTGATTTAGTTTTACCTCTGTGATAAAGGGAAAGATAATTTCAAGTTAATTAAAATCGACCCCTGTTCTTAGGGGAAAAAAACCAAAATCAACTTTTATATATTTGCAGTTTTCGGGTGGTAACCTTCTGTACATGGTGAGACCTGTGCTTTGTAAAAACTAAGGTCAAGATTAGTTCTGCTCCCTGTTGCTCTCTATGGAAACTTTGCCATTTACATAAATGACAATAAAGTCAGGGCGTAACTATTAGCATAAACAGATAGACCACTATTGCTTTAGTCCAAATTCAAATTGCTTGCTGATAATCTGAGCAATAAACTGGCTTTGATAAATTCCTTTCCCAGCATTATTTTATCATCATAATTATTTGCTGTTCTGCTTTGAATCTGCAAATTATCTCATACAGTTATATTTACATATGCAATAAAAACTGGGTACATGATCTATTGTCTTGCCAACAGTAAAATAAATAAAACAGCTTGTGAAAGATTATTCCTGACTTTTTGGTAGAGCAGTAATAAATAAATAAATACATACGTGATAGATTCTTAGAAGGGATAAGTATGAAACAAGTTTGAGATGCAACACTTGGCATATATACTGCTGTAGAAGTTTTGTCTGAAGGCTAATTCTAAATCCATATTCAGATTCGAAATGGAATTGCAATAGATTTTTCATTTTGAAATGTGTGCTGATAAAATATTCCTATGTAAAAGGAACATAGTCTTTGAGTTTAAGCATTTGTAGTTTAGCTAATAAACCTGTCAAAAATACACAGTGGCTGAAGGTACATCAATCACATTTTGTGATTATGATAGCAACATGGCAAAGAAGTAATGTACCAAATAAGTGTTGAAACTGATGGCTGCACCCTTTACAGGTTATAAGGAATAAAGCCTTTTGAGATGTATGTATTTTCAGCATTGCTGGAAAATTACTCAGATATTTTGGATACAAATACTACAAAATCAGACATAGAATTACTGGCATGCATTTTTATTTCCAGGAATGTGTAAAAAATGCTGATTGAGAAGGACTACCGATCACATGCAGAATAGAAATCCACACAAAAGAATATTTCAGCATATACGTCTTAGAGCCTAGTGTTGTGATTTCTACAATCTTTTTAATTAATTTTCTACATTTACTGGTAAACCAAACCTTTTGGTTAAAAACATTTTTAATGAAAGCAGTAGAGCGTCTGAGAGTCTCTTCTAAACATATTTAGATAAAAGTTAGAAAAAGAAATTTGACTTGCTTTTCATTTTGTAGTTGACCCATGAACCTCCACATCACCTTCTAGACTTGGTGGCAAACCAGTACACTATATGTAATGAACAATAAATAATTCATGAGCAGCCTTCACCCTGACAGAAGCTGAGAAAGACTGTTGCAGAAATGGAACTGTAAAAAAAAAAAAAAAAACAAAAAATCAGGGTGGAAGTGATTTCTGAAATGAAAATGGGTCAACTATATGAAATTACCAGTTTCTTCTGAATGACTCACCTAGCTGTAGTACTTACACTAGCGTACAGGCAGCAACAAGGAATCAGGACAATAACTACAGAATTCCTTTATCCTTCCCTCACACTAGGCAAAAATACAAACTATCCAAAGTACTGCTAAGGCAGAGCGTATCTTAGTATCTCTCCTAGGTTTGTCCATCCTCTTTACAGTCCCCCAAAATCTAGTGGTAGCTCTTCAGATTAGCAATAACCTTTTCTACTGCTCCATGTTCTCAGTTTTCCTTACCCGAGCAGAGTCAGGCTTGATCCCTGCAGTGGTGTAAGCCTGCATGAAAAATTGTGGATACCCTGCAAAGCTGTATTGAAATAGATAGTGCATCTCCTCACAGAGTTAGTGTTTTAGATATTGCATCGTTATGGTCAGCATGCTCCTGAAGATGTTGAGGACCAAAGGAGGTGTTAAAACCATGGCCATAAAAATCCTTCTGCAAGATTCTAGATGTTGTCTCAAACAGACTTTAGGTGACCTGCTCTGGGTAACCAAGAGCCTGTAGACACATCCAGATGCAACCAAGTCACATCTCACCTTCACAACCGGCAGGACCTTATTTCCTGCTCAGAGATCATGTACCTGAGTTAGTGGGAGTCTGGCCCGGATTAGGAAGCCTAGCTGAGATGTACAACTTGTTAGCGCCTGTGTAGGTGTTTGCTACAGCCATTACACTGTTTCCAGCCCTGTCTTGTGGCTACAGCCATTACACTGCTTCCAGCTGTCTTGTGGCTCAATCGCTCTAAAGGTGAGGAGATCTCGCCAGTGACACTCTGTGTTCCGCTGTCTCAATATGCCTTCAGAGTTGCCTGAGTGTGTTCCCTCTCAGCCTTCTGTTTGATGCAAACTTGTTACACTTTTGGGGTGTTGTGTGTGGAGAGCCTGGCAAGTCCTGGAGGACTCTGTATTTCAATGTGACTGAGTGTTTCTTGGGTACTTGAAATATTTGTTGGTTTTGTTTTTTTTTTCTGTGCTTGTTCTTCTCCTAAGTATTTTTTGGTCTTTCAGGATAGGAAGCCTTACTCTGTAATAATTCAAGGTTTGTTTCTTGTGCTGCAGAAACAGTAAAGAAGGTGAAGACCCCTTGGGTTGAAGAAGATAGGGCTGGGCAGGACTCTAACCTAGTACATATACAATGGTTGATCAGTTTGTCTGTAAAAATTGACACAGACTCATTTCACTTGCATAGAGAAGTGAGTAAAACCAGGGCAGAATTGTTGCAGGCAGCAAAACTGAAGTTGTTTAGCAGGTGAATCAATTCAAGGGGCAGCTGCAGCTAGAAATGCAACATGTTTTTTTTAAAGTCTGTCTTTGCATGCAGATTGCTGCACTTTGAGATCTTCTTCCAACCTGCAACACTTAAAAAAAAAATACTTCATGTTTCTTGTAAATCAGCCCTAATAACAGCCATTGAAGTACTCTTTGCCAGCCTCCTTGCACGGTACTGAAAGTAATCAACTCTGTGTAAAAGTAATATGTGTGGAATGCAACATTCCCTTTGGGAATAATTTGTCTTCCCCATACCCTTCAGGTATACTTTCCTTAGCTGTGATTGCTTTGCAAATTAGGATATTGGCTTTCACATTTGCTGCTTAAATGCTGCTGTGTAGTATGTGCCGAGGGTGGTGGTTCTTTCAACTTTTGGTTGAAAGACTGTTACAGCACTGAAGCAAGCTATTGGAATAAATCCTTCTGGCCTTTACTTGCACTGGCAAATCTAGAAAATGGTTAGAGAATACGAACTGTTTGCATAGGATGCTCTTTCACCCTGTACAGGAGGTGTGCAGGGATGTGTGGTTCAGTTTAGAAATGCCTTTGCTACTGGGCAGAGCTGTTTACACCCAGACTTGCTCTGTGTCCTTCCGGAAGGTATTCTTGAGAGTCGTATACCTTTCCAGACACAAGAATGAGCAGAATGGACAGAGGTGAATTGCTCTGAGTGTACTTGTGAATGCTTTCGATTGCTCTGTAAGGTGTTAAGAAGTCTATTTGTCTAGAGGGTTCTGTGGTCCTCATTTGCCTGGTAGCACCTTGTGGTCTTCACTGGACTTGTTAAGTTCTGCAAGGGAGAGAAGTGGAGTGACTATCTCCGTTTATAGCCGGGAAAGCTGAGATCCCTGCCAGATCCAGGCAATTTACATTAGGTTGTGCAGCCCATACACAGCTGGACTGTGATTTGAACTAGAGTCTCCAACAGTGTCCAGTTCCCTTGATGCAAATCAATGTCTTTCACAGTTCTTATCAGGAGTCTTTTCTAATGCAGAGAACAGGGCTATCATGCTGAAGGCTTCTCCTGGACTACCCACATCCGTTTCCAGGTCTGCATGGTCTCTGGCTGTAGGGATATAGAGCATAATTTCTGTCTGTCACCTCTTGTTCTCTGCTCGTTCTTGCTTTTGAATGAGTGAGCCGTGAGTAGAGACAGGGGTATTTTTCGCTACTCTTTCTCAATGTGGCAATCAGTGATGCTCTGTGCAGGAACAACTGGAGAACCTGGAGTCAGATGATGACTCACAGAAACAATGTATTTTCTGTCCAGTTTCTGAAGGGATGGAACCTGAGGGTGTTTCTTACACAGGGATTGTGACCAAACTGCAGGACATCCCAGAGCTACTCCTCTGCCCAATCTTTTATCACGTGTCCTGGAGCTGAACTGTGTAGAATAGCATGGTTACTTCTTGAGAGCTGTTTCACTTGGCAGGACTGAAACATGTGTTACCCTGTCAATATGACTAATAACACTCATCTTAAAAGCAGGAGAGGAAAATATCAGTCCCTGCACTGAAGCAATGCTAGCAGGGCTGATAATTGGCAATTAGTTATCTCCTAGAGTTTTGCTGCACATCTTGTTTACCAGCACCCATTACAATTATGGCTCACCCACCTTTTACACTGTGGTATAATGCGTGTATTATGCTCTGAAGGTGCGTTGAGTAAGGGCAGAGGAGATGATTGGCTCAAATTTCAAGATAAAGAAATATGGGGTTTGATCTTTAGAATAAGCGCCAAGGGATCTTGATGTCTCCCCTCAGTTTAAAGAGCTTTATCATTCTGGGTCCTCTGTATCCATCCTGAACATACGTTATTCAGACCTCCCTGTACAGACGCCCAACTCCACTAGCTATTTGGACATTCCCTTTTTTTTTTTGGCAAGTTCTACTTTGCATGAACAAATTAAATGCACCTGGAAATGTAAAATGTGAGCTGTGGAAATGGACAAGGGGAGCCAGTAACAGCTCATCTGGAAAATGCACTCACTCCAAAAGCTATTTAAATGCTGCCTGTCAGAGTCTGGAAAGGCACCACTGTGCTAATTTAGCAGGGATGGGAGAGCCGTCACCTGAATGCCAGATCTAAGGGCTTTGTAAACTGGAAATGTGGGTTCCTCAGTGACACACACAACTCCTCCTGCTTTGAACATGGCTATAGGCTTTCAATGACGTGGCTTCATTTCCCCACAATGGGAGAATTCCACTTAGGACTGTACCTCGTGTATGGGGGCGTACCGAAGCAGCATTGCACACAGACTCTAAGGAGTCAAGACAGTAGGGGCAGGGGGTTTCAGCATGAAAACTTAGGGTCTTTGTCATCTGGATAGCAAAAGCTCTCTGCTAAAACAAAATGTCATAGCAGGCTACGGTTATCACTTCCAGCCACTTGCAGACTCATTAAATCAACGCACAGGTGTTCTGGCCTGTGTGTACACACTATGTATTTGTTGTGTAACTCCTGAATTATATTAAAGATTGATTGAGCTGCACTAGCCTCTGTTGGAAGTCATCTGACTCGGTGCACTCTAAAACCAATATAAGTCTGTAAACCTATTTAACCTTTCTGTTTGGGAATGCATTTTGTTGAATATAGCAGTTGATGTTCATTAAAATTAAAGACAGAAAATAATATTAGGTAATGCAGTGCTTTTCCCTGGGTAATGTGGGGCTGGCACCTCCTTGATGTTCCAGTTGGACCCTTTGGGTTATTTTGAGAAGACCAAATTTATTTTCAGATGTTACTGGGATATTTTCTCTGATTGCGCCCTGCACCTCTCATACATGGGCGTTACTCACTCTGTCTTTCCCCATTCAGATACTTTTGGGAGCATGGAATACCTACATAGAAGAGTTTCATACTTACTGGTTTTCCATCTAGCATAGAACAATAGTCAGTTTAGGACATTAGACTCGCTCTGACCCAAAGAAAGGAGATGGTAGTGATCAAGATACAAATAAATGTTTCTTGCATGGTGCATTTCACTCTGGTTGTTTGAGTCTAAAATAACAATAACAGTAATGCTAATTTTGTACATACCATGTGTTTGTTACAGCTACAAAAGTCTGTTTCCCCTATTGTGCCTATCAACTTGTTGGGTCAGTAACTACAGTTCTTTTCAACCTAGTACAAGTCTGACCTACTTCAAGTTCTGGAATTGGGCTGATTTCCCTTGAAAAGGAAAAACTGGAGATGAGCAGTAGTTTTAAAAATGTTGACTGTTGAAGGCAGTGTTTATAAAGCTGTAGCTCCAGGATGAGAACAGTTACGGATCCAGAAAGCCAATATTTAAATATTAAGGTATATAGACACTTTACAGAACATCAGGATTAACATAATGGACCAAATGCATCCTGGATGTTAAGCTGTCTGAGGTTACTGTTGTACCAGAGATGCTGCTGTTACACAACATGAAAGAAAGAGTGCTCTGGTTTTTTTTGCTTTGTGGAGACTTGTTGCTAAGCAATTGGGAAAACAGTGAGGCAAAAGATATTAAAGCATAATTCACTTTGTAAACAATAAAAATCTTTACAATTTTGGAAGAAGCTGCAGCAATAATACATAACATCAGAAAGGAGAAACTCTACAGAACATCAATAGAACATTATTCAAGGTTTTTTTAAGAGGGCCAGAGGATTGACGACTCTGTGCTGATGTAGAATTGAGTTACCATCACTCATATCAATCATTTCCCTGCCATGGTACAGAGTATCTAAAACCACAATAAAGTTAGAGGCGCGCACATGCACGCACTCACACTGCAGATTTATTTCACCAATGTAACTTTATCACATCAAAACTGGTGATCAAGTTTTACAGTTTGCAGGTGGTGAAATTTTCTTCACATTAATACAACTTTGTACAGTTAGCTCTTTACAGATAGTTTGTCTTATATTTTTTTTCCTCAAGAGTGCCAATAAATATTTATGTTGCAGTAGCTTTTGCCTATGAATTAGTGCGGAAAGCACTGATTTCTCAAGGATAGCAGAAAAATTAGCTACTGCTTGTCCCTACAGATGAACAGGTTTGGAAGAAGAAAGCAGTGACACACATTCTTTCCCAATCACAGCTATAGCAATTTCTTGTTTATTACTTTTCCAAATGGTGTTGACTCCATGGTTAGGCAATTCCAGCTAAGCACCTACCTGAGGGTCCTGCAACATTATTTCCTGCACCAATCCTCGTCTGATTAAATTGATGTTGCCCTTTTGAAATCAATGGAATGAAGACATTTTACCTTGCCCAAGGAACTGTCCTAATGTAGAAATACTTCCTTTTCTATCAGCTCTACTAGTTTCAGTGGCATTTTCATCTAGCTTGGAGGTGAGTTTGAAGACTGCGGTGTACTTTTATCTTTTAAATCTGCTACCAGTACATTAAGAAAGGGTGGCACAATCTGTTCTCCTGTTATCTTTATAAAAAGAATCCAATCTTTTCTTTGAAACTCCCAAATTTGGGAGTCCACATGTGCTCAGTGCTCCTGGGTACTTTCTGAGAGGTTGCTCAAGCAAGACCATTCATATGTTTTACACATGGATGTGTGGGAAGAACACATCTGGGTATGTGAAACTGATTGCACAGAAACTTGTTTTCTGCTCATGTTGGTGTTTAGCTGTATTCCACCACGAACCTTCAGCAGATTTAGAGGAGAAAACCCTAACATTCCTCCTGAAGTGTGGACTGCGGCATCCAGAAAGAGCTGCTTTGCTTTAAATCACAACGTTTATCTTGTTTAGTTTTTCACAGCTAAGTCCTTTGGCTGATTTAGAAAAAAGCTTTGCAGGAAACTGTATTAATCCTTCCTAGCAGCCATGACAGTGAAAAGTTTTTGAGTTAACAATTTATCCCTTTTGCCAGCCTATCTCATTTGCACTTAGCTGAGGGAAAAAAAACCCTCATCCCAAAACCACTCTCTAATCCTCCTGCTACACGTCTGGATCGCTGCCAGCTGATGCTGGCAAGTGCAGTGTACCACAGCTTATCAGATCAATCGCCCCTATTACCAAAGCAAACGCAACCGCAGCAAGCACTCTGCATGCATCACCTCGCCTGAGCAAACCCGTGCTGCTGCTGCCTTCTCTTTTGCTCCATTCCTCTGTTGGTTTGCTCCAGCCATCCGAAGTATCGCAGTGGAATGGGATGCCAGACCTTGCCGAGCTGTCCGTATGTGCTCTCCTGGCATTATCAGGAGATCTTTTGCCTTTGCTGGAGCAGAAAGGAGAACTGCAAACAAGATTGTAAATCCTTAGGCACGTGACAGTCTTTAATGCCTGCCCTGAGCAATGGGACCTCTGGTACTAAGCCTTTAATTAAAGGTCTGAAATTAAATTCCAACAAGTTGCTACGAAGCCTTATGATTCTTTGAAATCAATGGCCCAAATCCTGTTGATTGCAGTAGATCCGGGATTCATCCTAAGGTATTTCTGCTTTATTCACATCCTCAGAAATGCTAAGGATGCCACAGTGTCTGTTCATTTGATGAAAAGCCCTACAAGTTCACAGAGACAGGCCTAAAATACAATGGGGTTTGGCCTTCTACAGGCAATATGAATGATTGTTTTTTTTAAGTTTCACTTTGGATTTATTTTCATCAAACAGCAGCATTTCAGATTTTATTTTCCATGCAAGTCTGATAATATGAAGAGTTTGTTTGGTATGTAGATGAACTCGTCCATGACGAATCACATGGAAACTATGGAAACACTTTGCTTAATGGCGTACAAGGTCAGGCTGTCTCATACTAAAAAATTAATCATTCCTCTGCTTTTTTGCACAGGGTTTTTTGGGAGGTGGGGCAAAGAGGTTCAGATTAGTAGGACAAAGGAAGACTAAATAATGGAGTTGTTTAGAGTTAGTTGAATGAATCACTGAGAACAAATTACCTAAGAAATTTCATTTTTTCATTTTTAATTGGTTCCCTTTATGTGAGAGAAAGTGTTCATTCCTGCAAGTGTTGATCAAATGATTTACCTGAACATGATTCCATTTCTGGAGCACACACGTCACTCACAGATGAGCCCTTGCGTCCCCTGGGACGCATGTGGCAGTCTTCTGTACTGAAAAATTAGCAGCCCAAATGAGGAGACAGAGTGGCCCCGTGCACGAGCAGAAGGCCCAGGGATCCTCAGGCATCTCTTGCTCTTCAGTGGCTTTGCTGGTGGTGGTTGAAACAAGCCGTTGTGCTATAGCACGCCAAAGTATATTCAGGACATCAAACGTGGATAGTCTCAGTTTCCACTGAGCCCGACTGCAGGAGGGTTGGTTATGTACTGGGTACTTGGATTCATCCCCACAATGAAACTTTGTATTTGCCTTGGTGACAGCAATCAGTCTCTCTTTTCCACATAGGCCTCCCATCCCAAATGGGTTTATCCAGCAGGTGTCCTGGAATCACTGTGAGTGCTCAGCAGAGCAAAGATAATTTTTCATGGATTTTACATTAGATTTATTTGGGTTTGGGGGATTTAAAAAGATTTCCAGTTGTTTCCCCCCATCAGTGTTTTCAGAATCGGATAAAAGTAGAACCAAGTTTATTCTTTTAATACTGAGATAATGCAAATGTTTGTTATTCAGTTTAGTGTATATGAAAATAAAACCATACATCTGAACTCATACAGTATGAAAATTACTACTGTGAGGAAGAAGAGATGTTGCACATCTGCCACCTGGGTCATTCTTGCTTGGCCTTTCTCTTGAGCTGAAAGCGATGCAGTCAGATCTGTTTAAAAAATAGAATGCTGAATTCCAAATGGGGAGGAGTTTTTTGGGTTTCAGAAATAGGAGAAAAAAGCTGCCAACTATGCAATCTTGTCACCCTTAGTCTAATTTTATTTAATGCAAAAGAGTAGGCTAACAAGTAGTTTGACCTCAGAATTTCAGCATGTACTTGAATGTTTTTCTGATTTCGAGTTCATAAATATAGTTAATTTTGAATATTTTGATGAAACCATGCATTCACAACTACAGTTTACCGGTGGCTTGTTTATAATGATATTTTCTTTAGAGAGGCAGAAAGGGGAGGAGGGACTGAGATTCCACTACCAGTAATTAGCAGTCTGGCTGGGCTTGCAGGAGACAGCTCTTCAGGTCTGTACCCTGCCTGTGTTGGAGACCTCTGATGTGTGAGGAGCTTGGCTGTGAACCAGACAGACTCCGAGTGTTGAATCTCAACTTCTCTCATCCTCCCCATCCATTTATCCTGAGGAGGATAAATAAACAAATCTCTATTTTCATGGCTATTTTCATTCAGAATGTTTCCCCAAAGACCTGTCTTTTTCGATGTTCGTTATCCATGAAGATGTGACACAGCTTCCAGAACAGGTCCAGACTTAGAGGCTTTGTGAAGTGCCTGGACAGTAGATGTGTACAGAAGTACTTCTTGGCTCATGAACATACATTTCTGCCTGGAGGTTTGGGTATGGAAAGAGAGGAGCCCCAAAAATTGATAATTTACAGGCAGTTTTATTCCCAGGTACGCAAGGGGCAATGTCTGATGGGACTGGATTTGGTCTATGTGTTATGTCCCTCTGAACCATTTTCTTGAGTGGCAGCTCTGGGGTGAGGAAGGTTGCTTTGTGCCTGGGGGACAGTGGAGCCTGGTCAAGGAGGGAAGTTTCCAGAGTGCAGGTGATAAGAGGAGAAAGGCAGCATAAGCATTACAGCAAAGAGTCTGAGAAGAGCATGGGCATGAGATAGACGGCACAGAGGCTGGAGACAAAAGGCTTCCTTGGAATTATGGGGGAAACACAGAAGCTTTGTGACTGAGAAAGCCCTTGAGCTGGCCAAGGCAAATCCTGAAGGCTGGAACCAGCTCTGGCAAGATGTAGAAGGAAAGTAGCTGATAAGCCCCCTTTTATTTTCCTTCTACCTTTCTAGCTTTCCTGGTGAATTTTAATTATTCTTTCTGTAAGAAGTGTTCCGCTTCAGGTTCTTATAAGACTTGACATTTTTGAGTTTTTCCCTTTTATTCACCAGGTAGAAAAAGCTCTCACAAGCTCACCTGAGAGCTGTGGTTTGCCTGGGCTCACCTCACAATGCTCCTAAGCTCCTGACCAAGAGTTGTCGCATTTTGGTAGTGCTGAGCGTCCTGCAGCTCCATGATGTTTTATTGTTTTGCCTGACACCAATTTCTCAGTTTCATACTAGAACACTAACATTCAGTTGAATATTTTGAATGGTTGTAGAAAATGCCACTTTCTTTATCAATTATTTCTGTGAATTTGATTTCCTCTTCACCCTGCACTTGTTCCTTCATGGTCTATAGCTCAGCTTTCCTCAAGCTGATGTTATAGCTGGTATTCTCTGAGTGCTGCCTGGCTGGAGGTCCTTGCTTACCATTTAAGTAGACTGGTATGAACTAGGAATCTATGCCTATTTTTCATGAGCATACCAACTACTCTGTAAGGCCAGAAATCTTGCAAAGGTCTGATTTCTACCAGCCTTCCCATTTAGGGTTATAGACCTGGACACACCTGATATTTTTCTTTCTGAGGCTGCTTATACTGGGATGAACGACACATGCAGGGAAAGGATAACTTAAGCCTGGGAGGGAATCTTTGATAGCCATTCGGATTCCTGTAATTAGACCTTCTGGCATGTATACCTAGAAAGAACATGAATCATCCACTTCAAGATTTTTTGTAGCTTAAAATCTCTTCCCTGCAGGTTGATTCAATGTTTCCATGCCCTTATGAAGCAAGGCAAATGTTAGCATCCTGAGTGTGAGTTCACCCACCTTTTCTTCAATGAAAGTAAGCTCATATGGAACATCATCAATAACTTCCCTATGTGTGGATTACAAATGGGTCCACTTTTACCCTACTCTCAAACTTAAACCAAAAGTATTTCTGAAATGCAGTGCAAATTTGTTCTCCTTCTGCCACCCCCTTTACCTCCATCTCAGCAACCTCCTTTTCCAGGCAGATGGTTCCCACCCCCTCTCAGCTCCCCTTGACACCCTGCCAACACTATGCCCAACCACCCTTGTCATCTGTCTCTTGTCTCTAACCTAGTTCCCTCAGATATGACAGGCGACAGTCTCCTCTTTTTCCCTAAAAAGAAATACTGCACCAGCACGCCAGTACCCAGAAAACCTGGTCAAACAAATGTGGTCGTATATCAGAGAGGAGGTGGAAGGCTTCCCTATGGAAGATTTTTAACTTTTCAACCAATAAAACTAGAAACTGTCAATTTTTAGGCTATTTATGTCTTCCTGTCCAAAAAAAGAAAACACACCCTCACTTCCTCCTCCTGGTCTGGTTAGAAATGCTGCTGAAGCGCAATGTGGGAGCTGTAGTTCAACACCCTTTGCATTCATTCTCTTCCAAGTCTTTCTGACCCCACCTCCTCCCAAAGCACTCTGTTGAGCCTCCTGAATCTTGTCTCCACTCTTCCCATGGGAATCCCAGCCCAACGAGATGGAGAGAGCATGTGGCATTTCCACATCATGTCTGTCACATGTCATTTTCCTGGCTGAAATCTGAGAACTTTTCAGAATCCAAGTGCTTTGGTTTTCCATTTTCTCTAGCAAGTTGCAATTTTTCAAGAAAAGCAGAACCCCATTTTTTGTGGAGAAAAAAAAAAAGAAACCCAAAAAATGAAACCAAACCCACCAAGAAATCCTCATTCCCTCGATTTCTGTTGAAAGTATTATGGCCAACTTCAGTAACAAGCTGCCTGCTACAATATGTAAGGCAGCCATAAAACAGGACTTTTCTTGAGACCTCTAAGTTCTGCTGGCTGTAACCTCGATAGTTTCTTTGTGTTTGGTATTAGTGAAGTTGTCTGATCATAGTACTCTGGTCAGGTTTTCTTTCCTATTAAAGAACATCGTGTTCTCATCTCCCAACATTAGGCTTGCACATAAACTGTTGTAAATTGGCCCCAGGATAGCCTGGGGAATTTATAATCAGGATCATCATAGATCTTCAGTAAAGTATCTTCATATATGATTTCACGTTTGAAGCTAGACACATACCTTTCTAATTCAGTGAACAAAATGGGACAGCCTCTGCCCTTAAACTCATATTTATAAACTACACTTAATCCAGTGCCTCCCACTAGCACATCAGGCTTTCAGTGATCTGTTAGGCAACACCTTGTCCTTTCTCTCTGTTGATCCCCTGTTTGTTTAATAAATTTTGCATTCCTCTGTCTCACAGTGATGTGATTTCTCAGTCATTTTTGTCTTAGTGATACTGGAGAAGGCATGTTTAAGAAACACTTCTGATTTTGCTTGCCTTTTTAACACCTTGATATGGAAGCTCTGTCAATAGGATAGTGCTAGTACTGCATAGGGTTGCTGAAGAAGCACTTTTAGAAACATTTTGAGCTTCCTCTGTGCTTGGTGTTACATACGTGAGAAGATGCAACTCCAGGTAAGGGAGCACAAGAAATCAAGTAGGAGGTTATTATTTGTCGCCGTGTCGTATATGTATATGGTATCACATGAACAGATCTTTATCTGTATATTGAAAGCATGACAGTGAATGTAGAGAGGTACATTCATGCTGCATTCCTCACTGTTGTGGTGTCTAGGGGGATAGGTGTTTGAGTTATATTTTTTTTTTACTTTTATTCATGCACATATAGTTAACAATGAGAAATGTGAATTTAACATTTGGTGGTCAATCTGTGCTAACGTTTGAAAACCTCACTAATTCCATTTATAAGCCTAAAATAAGCCTTAGAAATGGTTGCTGGCAAACTGAGAGAGCTGCTTTCTTCTAAGACATTAAGCTGTTATCAAAGAGTCTATAGGGCTGAAAATCCCATCATAAAAAGCATAGACGTGCACTCTATGACTTTCCAAAGCAGCTTTGTGTGGTGACAGTTCATGAGACTTTTGCTCCTCAGGAATTTAGGTAAAAATCCCCTCCTGTATTTCGTTTGATGCTAGAAGTGAGACAGGCAAAATCATAAAAGTGAGAGGTGAGCCAGGGAGATGGCACTGTTCTTCCCACAAAGCTGAAACAATGATTGACCAGGCTGGGTTCCCACTTTCTCTGGAATTACTGAAGCTCCCAAGATGAGAGTTGCTCAAAAGGTCTTGATATTTTTGCTTTTGTCCAATTCACCCAGGAATACTTTTTAATACATTACTGACTTCCAGTGATTTTTACCACTAGTTCTGCTTTTGCATTTGTTTCAGCCTGGACAATGGAAATTCTGTTGATCTATTTCTAGCCACAAAAGATTTTTTGTTACCATGAAGCAGCCTAGCAATAGCAGTGGGAATTGAGAAGAAATTTTCATCTACAGGACTTCATAATCCTTACCAAAAACAACTGCTTGTATTTTGTACTTAGAGCGCTTGAAGTGTCACAAATCTGCCCTCCTTAGCTTTAACACTAAAAATGTCATGTTCTTAATGTAGATGCAAAATGCAGAAGAAAATGAAGAATAATAAATTGGCACCTGTGGTTATGGTCTTTATCTTTCCTAAAACTCTTTTCTGAAGAATGAAATGCATAATGCTATTAAGAAGGTGAATAAGTAAACACTACAGTTCAGCAGCAGCTCCTTCTGGGATCCACTGAGACACTCGTGACTGCAAGTGAAAACAACTCCCTGCTTGCCCCCTCATCGTTAAACAAATATTTGGTGAATTAATAAGTGCTCATTTTAAGCAGTTAGGTTAGCATAAAATGGGAGAAAAATAATCATTTTTTGCTGGCTGGGGCAGCAACACTGCTGACTGCCTGAATGTGATAAACAGCAAGGATGGAAGAGGGGGCAGACATTCACACTCATCCTCAGAGAGCGCAAGTATCACTGAATCTGTACAGACAAAATATTCATTATTTTACCACTGAGGAAAAAGCAGACCAGTCTGGGAATCAACATTGGGATAGTCCGTGCAGTCCATGCTTCCTTTCAGCCCCATCCAAAGACCTGCTCAACACCTCTCCAGCGAATTGATCTACACAAGTATTAACCATCCCTGGTCACTGGGGACCTGATTTCAAGAGGAAAGCTCCACTTGCTCTGCTTACCAGCTAACATGTTCCCATTGCCTGCATATGCTGTCCTCCTCACTGAAGTGGCCTGCGTAGCACTGAGTACCTGTTGGTGTTTTGGTTCTGCTTCTGCTCAGAGAGGAGACACGAGTTTGTAGTGAGGCACTGAAATGCTCTGAAAACATGACTTTGTAAGCTGATTGAACCCTACATTTCTGCCAAAAGCTGGGGTCTGACCTTCCACAGGCTTTGTCATGTCTCACTGGCCTCAGCCCAGTTCACCATGCACTTGCCCAGAGGGCTGGGCAGCCACCATGGGAAGGCAGAAAGGGGACAGGGTGGCCGCAGGGCAGGAACAGGTAGCTGGGTGTGTGGGAACGGGTACTTCAGAGCAGTGGCTGTGGAGACACAGGCAAGGCACAAGGGCAGGTGTGACCCCTGCCTATCACAGACTGGCTGCTGTTGGTCAGGAGGTGGGGAGAGATGGCACTAGCAAGACCATCACTGGAATAGCATGTTCAGTTCTGGTGGCCATGCTGCAAACTGAGATTGGAAAACTTGGAAAACAGCCACAGAAATGGCTCCAGAGCTTGAAGGTAACTGTAGATTACCAGTTCTGAGGCAGGTGGCCTCTGAGGGACAGATGGCCTCTGAGAATTAGGGGAACGGTCTTCAAATTAGCAAAGGCACAATGCGGTCAAAGAATTGGAACAGGAAATTCAGACAAAGTCATGCTGGAAACAAAGAGTGTGATTTTGACGATAAAGATAATGCCCTACTGAAACTGCTTATAAGGAGATATATGGGATCATCACCATCCATCATCACTAGACTTGTCTGAACACTCTTCTAAAACATGGGCAAGAGCTTCAAAGAAACTGTGGGTTTGATGCTGGTTTTGGGGTGGGGGATCTTTGGTCCATAAGCTGTAAGATGGTACAAGGCTCTAAACAATTCTGTGTACTTCTTTAGATGGAAGACTTTGTTGGCCACGATATTTTTTCTTTACATACTTGGGGTATTTCTCTGTGTCTTGGAATGAATAAAATGCTAATTTCATGTTATGTTGTTTTTCATTTAAAATTGCAACATTTGAGAAGGATTTTTTCCCCTTAGAAACTTATTCCTTTTCTCTGTTTTTATGGCCTGGAGGTTTTCTCTCATTTATTTATCATCTCATATTGCTATAGTTTGAAGATATACAGCAATGACGCAGGCTGCTGTTCAGTTTTGTTTCTTTGACTGGTTTCTATTTTTAGAATGTTCTTAGTCACACTGAAAACTAGCAGCAGCAACTGTATTGGCCCCAGTATATAGCACAGTTTTTGCCAGCAGATACAATGTGAATGACATAGCTTGCCCTGTATTTAGGGACTATGCAGAACATCATCCTTCTGAGGAATATACTCTATATAAGTAAAAGGTCTTGCTGTGGCTGCCCAGATCCCCCCTGGACAAATGAAACCAGAATTAATAACCTTGGCTTAGCATCCTCACTGAGACACAGCACTGTGTCCGGCTGTGTTAGCTCACCCTACGGAAAGCGGTGAACTATAGCTCTTCTGCTCTCTAACTGGCCATGAAATACTTAGCAGGCACTGGTGGGCGTACATACTGCTCTGCAGGTGGATGCCCTAACCAGCCCAGAAGTTCACCCTGCCTGTCTCTTCTGCCCAAAGTCTGATTAAAAAGTGGAACATCTCCTCCAAGAGGGGAAGAGTCTGGCACCTCGATCCTCAAAGCAATTGGAGATGACAGAAGAGCCAGGATTAGGTCTTCAGTCTGAGCTGGCAGAGCAGTGTATCTTCCTCAGCTTGCCAGAGTCCAGCTGAGCATCCTTCATGCAGCTACTCATGGTCTTTTTTCTTTGCCCAAGCTAAAAATGTTGAGCCCTAATTTTCTCCCAAGATATGATGGGAACACTTGGGAGTTCCCAAAATTTCCACTGGTCAGAACAAATAAAATTTTAAAAATCCCTGCTCAGTACTTGGTATAGCTTTTTATTATTGTTTGTGCTTTAGAGGAATCAGGAATTCCCAGATCTACGCTTTCATGCAGCCACCTTCTGTCTAGCTCAAACTCCCTATAGGAGAAACCTTCACTTGGGACAAATAAAATGAAGTAATTTTGCTAGCAGTTTCCTATATAAGAAGCTTTGCTTGTGAAAGGCTTCTTGAAATTGGTTTTCCTGATGCGTGATTTCCTTTTTTTAACTTGAATTTCCTCTGAGGTTTTGTCTCTGTATTTTTGCCTGGATTACCTAAAGTAGGAAAGAAAGAACACCGGTATTAAGAAAAAAAGATTCTATTTCAAATTGTCTCTTCTACCATTTAAAAATATTTTTCAAATTTTGTATTAAACAAAAAAATGAGCTAATAACAGTGAACAGGGCTAAGTGAATGGAAATGCAGACTTAACTGTGGTGTGCTTTTTTATAGATTATGTATGATTTCTTTTGCCAGCCAGTTTGAAAACATTATCCATGCCAAGCACTTCATGCTGAGGCACAGCTCCATTAGCTATATAAAGCTGCCCCAGGTGGGGGAAGGCTCTTGTACAGGCTATATTACTTCTCACATTTTTATTTGACTCTTCCCAGTCATGTTCCCAGGTCTTCCCATGTTTCTGTGCATATTCTGAGTGGAGAATGTCACTGAGCAGACCGTGTCCATGTTGCAAAGTGCAGGTTCAGGCCCTTTCCTGGGATCGAGCTGGTGGCTGTCCAGGACCCTCTTGTAGGCATCAGTCAGGCACCATGAGATTTATCCAAGGCAAAAGCCTCAGCATGAACTCAGACTTCATGCCACACAGAGAGATCAGACACGCTCTAGGCAGTGAACCTGAGTATCTGATAGCTCTGTCCCCAGCAGGTATCTTCATAAATGCCTGTTTTAAGTTAAACCCTCTTAAACCCACCAAGAGCCAATGATGTGCTCAGCGTCTGCGTAGAGTGTAGCTCCTGATACGCTTTATTCCACTTGACGTCCTGGTTTTATCACCCTTTCTCCATCACAGAACGTGCCCATGGCTGAGAAGTACAAGAGAGAGAGCATCGCCGTTTTATTTTCTGTCGTGAATCAGGTCTCATGGACATTTGCTCTGTGACTATTCTTAAGTAATTCTGTCTGGCATCTGATTTTAAAATATCTTAGCCAAGCTTCATGCAACATCGTCTGCTCAAGACAACACTGAACTCTAAACGTACACTCAGTGCCCTTGCTTGTTTCTGAGGAGGAGTTAGTTTGATCCAGGAATGGAAAGATTTTTGCAGCTTCTGTATCCACTGCTCTAAACTTTTAGCTTAGGCTGTTTTCTGGAGTTGCAAAAGGCATGAAGCCTCTTGAATTCTCCATCTATTTTTGGCTGTCCTTATTAATTGCTCCTTTTGCTTGTCTAGCATGAAACCAAAATGTTACATGGCAGTATATTTTGCCCTAATTAAGGACACATTAGAAAGTGCTTGGAAATAGTTTTATTGTGATTTTGCAGCCCATAGTAATTAGAATTTGATTAAAGTACCCTTCTCTGTATCACCCTTATGTCAGAGGCCCTTACAACTTTTTCCTGCATCCAGTATTTTCCCTCCTCACATCAGTCAGTGTTAGCCTGAATTGCTCTTTTCCTCCCTCTCATTCTTTTGTGTGCATGGGAAGTGGCTGAGCATGATCCTAATGTCATTTCTAGGGCACGTTCCACTCTCTCCTGCCTGGTACTTCCTTCTGTAATGAAATACACTGTGAAGCCTGGGGGGAGACAACTGTTACCTGTGTGTGATGAAACAGGCAATACATGGGGTTAGGTATAGTAGTACCGTGGTAATCGTTGAATAATTTGAGTTGGAAGGGACCTCTGGAGGTGTTCTAGTCCAAAACAGGCACAGCACTCAAGATGCAGCCTCACAAGCACTGAATAGAAGGGAAGGATGGCTTCACTTCACTTGCTGGCTATACTCGGCTGGTCTTTTTTGCTGCAAGGACACGCTGGTAACGAACTATGGCAGAACGTGAGAAGAGGTTTACAAATGGCCCAGGAGGGTGAGGCAGACTGATGCAAGTGGTAACGAACTGAGACACAGGTGTGTGCATTGCTCATGTCCCGACTGCCCCTGTTGATACGAACATCTGTGCATCCTGTGGTCTCCAGAGAGATGGCTGCGTCCTCTTAGGCAGAACTTGGGAGATTTAACACGAGGGTACAGACAAGCTCCAAAGCAGGTGTTAGACGCACAGGTGAGAGATCCAGCCTGCCCCAAAGCTTGAACTCGTGTACTGAGGATGTGCCAGAAACTAAACCAGTGCACAGTTCAAGAGTTCTTCGCAGGGGAGGTAAGAGGTGCCTTCTTAGCTTGTCCTAATATCAAACATACCTCCCTTCTTTCTTTTCTTGGTGTGTGTGATGCAAGTCTCCCTTTCTTCTCTCCAGACCAGCTTTTTGGTTTCACCTGTAGTTGCGGTTCACCTTCTCAGCCAGCACAGGGTCTGCCTGTATCATGCCTTCCTTCTTCTTAGACTTGGAGCTCAGCACCCACTCTGTGTTTATCACTTTAGTTTTGGAGACATTCAGGTTTGAGGCAGATGCCCTCGAGGGAGGTTGCAATGGAAAGAAACAGCAACATTTCTTTCTTCTTCAGGGCTTTTTCTGTTGCACAGAGCCACAAATGGGAGTGATATCCAAGATGGGGTGTGACAGCAGCACTGTTGAGTAAGTTTATTTAATACTTCTCTGGCTGTGGGCTGGAGCTGTGGATCCAGCAGAACACCAGAGAGCAGGGTAAAGGGTCAAATCCTGTGTGTCTTCTCCGGAGGCTGCATCCCTTGAGAGGTCTCACATGCTCAGAGAGGTGAGGTTTGTACTTCCCTGCACCAGAAGGCAGTCACAGAATCACAGAATCACAGAATAGCAGGGGTTGGAAGGGACCTCTAGACCCTCTAGTGGGTCATCTAGTCCAACCCTCCTGCCGAAGCAGGGTCACCTACAGCAGGCTGCACAGGACCGCGTCCAGGCGGGTCTTGAATATCTCCAGAGAAGGAGACTCCACAACACAGAATCACAGAATCACAGAATCACAGAATCACAGAATAGCAGGGGTTGGAAGGGACCTCTGTGGGTCATCTAGTCCAACCCCCCTGCCGAAGCAGGGTCACCTACAGCA
>Ga0065711_1027824_pt1 | contig 45719 bp, 20 predicted proteins | sample Hoacrofraction12_FD_59098 | JGI IMG/M metagenome (GOLD analysis project Ga0065711, IMG submission 59098) | Hoatzin crop microbial communities from Cojedes, Venezuela - Epithelial fraction 12 v2 (version 2) | ecosystem: Host-associated > Birds > Digestive system > Esophagus > Crop | place... | reverse complement strand
TTATTCTCTTTTTTCGTGTGGTTTTTTTTTTTTTTTCACTTTTCTCCCATACTTTTTTTTTTTTTAAGTTTCCTTTAAGCTTAAATAAGCTCTATGGAGAAAACAGTATATCCTGTTGCGTAATGATGTGGCTGCTGTGCTTACTAAAGAACTATTACTCCTAAGAGAGATGTTTCTCGTTATGTACATTCTTCTCTTCTGTATGCTTTGCCTTCTTTCTTTTACTGTCATTTTATCTCTCTGTGCTTCTTTTTCTGCTTCTCTCACTCCGACTCTCATTTCTTCATCTCTACCCGTGCTGCATTCCCCCTCTTGACCACGTTACTGTGCTACTTCATAGTGCTTTGCCCTTGCCACTTTCTTCCCAAAGCCCTCTTTCTCCTGCCAGAGATCTTAGCTCACAGCTGTATGTTTAATTATATTTCCTGTTTTCTGCTGCTGAGCATGCCAATGACCCTTTACTAACATAATGTCTCCTGATTTTAAAATCTATAGGCAGCTGTAGCAAGATACCGTTCTTGAATTTGAAAGAGGGTTGACCTTCCCTCCACGACCCCCAAATAAAAACCAGGGTGGTATTATAGCGAAGTTTGTTGTGGAAATCTTCGAACACAGCTTCCCAGGATTTATTTATAGTGCACCAGACAGAACAGACAAAGTGTGCGGTTTGAACCAGTTCAGTCACGGTATTGAAAGCCTTTGCTTTCAGGGAGCTTGTACTTAGGTCGCTGCTTGCACATCCAGAAGAAGGAGGTAGAGTTGTGACATCTGCGTTCACAGAGAATGCAGAGCTCTGTGCTTCTCGTGCTAGGACACACTTAGCTTTTACATCGTCTGCTACAGCCTTTGCAAACCAGCATCTGTATTTTTGTTGGCTTGAAGTGTGGTATAGGAGCTGTGAGTCCAACTTGCTTTGCTTTCTGACTAGGTAGATTTTAACCAGAGAAGGAACAAAAGCATCTGGAATTTCTGTTTTATGCTTTTTATTTCACTGAAATCAACTTTTCAAGTAGAAAAGTACTCTGATAATACAGAGGATTCTATTTTTCCTTCAGAAGAATAATCCGTGGTGTTGGCTAGGGTCTTTGATTGGCATTTTTGCTTATTCAGAACAAATTAGCTGTTAAATAAGTTTGAAAAGGCTCTAGCCACCGTGTCTACATTTAATAGCTTAGTATTAATTGGAAGTATTCTTACTACCTGTTGTAGCACATGTCCTAATGCTTCCTCTGAGCTCTGAATAGATACAGTAAGGGAGCTTTCCAGAAGATGGTTCAAGGTGAGCACTTCCCTATCTCCAGGTCTTATTCGAGGGAACCTAGGCTGACTGCTTCTAACTTGGGCACCTATCAGGTGCTTGGGGCTGGGGAGGAATGTTGACTGCGACTGTACACATGACTCATATGTGGGTAAAAATCACATCTTTAGTATTCAATATGGTCTGTAATACTCAGTTTGAATTCTGGGATGCATCAGAATATCTCACAGAATGGATATGATTATTAGGTTAAGTAAATTGCTTCCAAAGTATTTTATACCAGAAGCATATGTGAGTCAGGCAGTTTTGCGTTGTCCATATTCTGCTTTTCCAGTGCATGCTATCACAAATTTTAAGTCACGTGCTGTGCATATGACAGCCCGTTTTCAATGAGAGGCAGATGCCTCATTTTTTGTAATGGCTCGCACACACTGGCAGCGACTGTCAGCTGTATCTTCGAGACATGAATCTCATATGTGGTTTAAGATTACTCTGGCTGCTTCCCTCCCTCTTTGGCCCTTAAGTGCGGCATGTGCGCACCAGACTGCATGAGGAGGGCACGGCCATCCCACTGCAAAACCAGGTGTGTCCCTCCGTACCTACTGTGAATGTGGCCAGCCTTGATCTGTGTGCACTCAGTTCAATAACAGTTTCTTCCCTTGTACTCAGATTTTTGTTCCATGGGCAATGACTAGTCTTGCCTTTTACATACTTTAAGATCTGTTGGTAGTAGTTTTGTCTTTGGGCTCCCCTGTAGATTTGTGCTGGTGTACAAAAGAAACACTGAAGTTGAAGATCTCTCTCTTTACAGACTTAATTCAGTCCTGTAGCTACATTTGTTCCTTTATTAAGGAACAATTGTTTTCCTAAATTTTTGTTGAATTCTAATGAGGAAAATGTGCTGACAGCATTCACACTGCATTTACGTATGGATAAATGTGAATTAGTCAGGGGTTGGAGATTTCAGGCTTCCACGGCCTGCCATAATTATTTTCTGTTCCAGGCACCCAGGATTCATTCCTGATAGAAACCAACTAAGTGGGGGGTGGAGACGGAGATTAGTGCATCTCTGAACCTTATCCATCATGAAACTGAGGCACGGCTGGGGTGTGCTGCCATCCTCTCCATCCAACTCAGAGGAGCTCCTGGATCCATCATGTAGGCATGGCTTTCAGTAGTTTTTTGAAAATCTAGTTCTCTATATTTATCAAAATCAAGGATTTATAACATTGGCTAGAGCCAGCTGTAGTGCCAACAAGCTGTCCCAGTGCATTTGCTAGTGAGCCACACTTCTGCCTGCTAGTTCTGCTGTCGTTCAGTGCTGGACTCCTCTACTGCAGATGTGTTCAGATATGCCAAGTGGCAGGGGGACTTTGTGATGTTAGGTAACTGGTTTAGCTTTAACTGAATTAAAAAGGATGAATTTGACCGACAAGGACTAGAGAAACAAAATAATCCTAGTCTCCGTTACTACTTGGGACAGCCACTTCAGCACTAGAGCATGGGGTTTTGTCCTTAGATGAGATGCTTTTTACCTTGTCGAATCTCGCATCGTCCTTCAGCATCACAACTGGCTTGTGTGTCTCCTTCAGAGCCCATTGCAGTCAGTGGAAAGACAGTGGGTCCACTGAGCTTTGTATCAAGTCATGAGGTACAGCTTTCCCTACCAAGTGGTGAAGTATTGATTCACTGAAGATTGCATTGATCCTCCAGGTTTACTGGCTGCAAAAGCAGTTAAATTTCTGCGTGCCCTTTGGTTATCTGTAGCGTTTGTTTGCAATGATATTCATACAATATCAGAGATACGGATCTCTGCAGTAAGAAGTGACACAGCAAGAAGAAAATCTTCCCCAGAAACAAATTTGTATCAGCATTGATTCTGACTGCTGCCTGCTATTCTCAAGCACCTCCTTTTGGTATACTGTCCTTAGGAGAATGGCTTGCTTTTGATAAAGTGATGGTTTGTTGTAGTCCACTGGTATTTTGGCTTTAAAATGGTGAATATTAGCTTGGGTTGTTAGAATACTGTAGCAGTCTGTGGCTAGTGTGTGAACTCCATTGTAGCTCACTAATTCATGCAGATATATTTCTATGCTGCCCCTCTTCACGGTACATTGCAAAGCACAGGAACATTTGCAGCAAAAGGGGAGAGAAACCTACAGCTCAGTGTTGGCACTTTAGAAGTCTCTGTTCCTGGTAAGAGAAGAGGACACTTTCTACTTTTTGCGTGTAAGCAAAGGACTAAAAGAACCCATTATTTTGCCACACTTGTTTGGTGGAGCTCATAGTGCATTGTCATGTGAGATTACTGAGTTTCAAGTGACCTCTGCCTCCTTACACCGCAAGCCAGGCTGATGAAGAGTTAGAAGCCCAACGACTTCTTCACTTCCCCATATCTTCTGCATAGCTAAGCTGCACAGAAATAGCATTCATTTCAAGACAAGCCCCACTTCTGCCCTTTCAGTTGCATTTGAGTACTTGTCACTTGATGACTTCTTTGGTACAGAAGGGAGTGAACAATACAATCATTGACTCACAGAAATCGGATATGAAAAAGACTGAGTAGTCCATGTAATCTGTCATCTTACTAATGCTGGACTGCATCCTACAGTGTTAACCATCTACTACCGTCACAGTGCTTTTTGCTTAGCATCTTGTGAAGGAAAGAATCTTGGGGTGCTTCAGAACCAAATGTAGTCTGTGTAAGCAGCGGAATAATGCTGAGGCAAGAGGTATAAAATGTAGGAGATAAAATAGTAATACTATATCTTGCAATAATGTTTATTTCTCATAACTTTCACAAAGTCTTCTTGGCAGAGGCATAACTGCTGGAAGATACTGTATCCATTGTACCACTCAGTTTAGGAGAGTATATGGCAATTGCAAGAAGAACGAGGAGGCAAATATTTTGTAACCGGTTATGTCCAAACAGGCTTACTCTGCTGCATCTTGATTCCATAGTGGGATGTGACCCAGAACTTCATTCGTGCCCAGCTCTCTCCTCATTTCACTCCATAGTGTTGTGGTTTCTCTGGAAAAAAAGTCTAGATGGATCAGCCACTGCGCAGTTTGACCAGGTCCTGAATGTGGATGAGCAGGGGTCAAGGACCCCCCAGGGTCATGCTTATTCATGAGTGCATTTAGATGTAGTATCTCAGAAGTTAATTCTGTTAAGAACTGCAGTTTCTGTTACCTGGAGGAGAAAACCCAAATCACTTAGGTGAAACCTCAACTTTTAAAATTTACTGCATTAAATCTACCAGCTTTGTATCTGTTGTCTGACACACTGCCCATACTAGTAGATGCCAGGCTTCATAAACCTGCAGGTTTGCAAATGAATTTGCTGTGAATTGAAGCTTATCAGTAGAAGGCTTACTGCTCTTCAGTGCATTTCGTGGACCCTGCTGAAGCAGTTTTCCAGCCAGGGTAGGTTGAAAATTACTGATTTAGGCACTTACCACCCCAGTGGAAACAATGTTTTTTGGTTCAGAATTGGATGAGTGGAAATACCTCTCTTTCACAAGTTCTAGAGCTGGAGAAAGGTTGTAAAGATTGGTTTGCTTATGAAACAACAATACTATGCAGCTGTGTTTTACAAGAGAGGCTTAACAAGGCCGTTATTTATTTTTTTGGCTCCTCTTCAATAAATTATTTAAGATAAACCTTAGAAAACTGAACTGAGGAGAACTGAAGGAGGTGATTATAAGATTAACCTGCTTGTTTTATTGCTATTCTACATTGAAATATGAAAAGGCAGCATCTTTGATTCTTTGCTACTTAAAATATAATAGCTTTTTCAAATAATTGTTAATTTCTTTATCCCTCTCAACAGTGACATAAGTAACATCAATGAAGTGCCTGTTCATTTGCTTCTGACAATATAATCACAGTGATATTCAATTATACTGCTAGACCTAAGGGTCTGTCAGAGTTTCTATCTCAAAACTGATGTGTTTAGCAGTGTTTATGTATGTAATAGTCCCTACTGTAAGATGGGAAGGTAGCCTGTTTGTTTTAACTTTATTTTCAGTTTGAGACAAAATTGGTGGAAAAAAATGTTCATCTTTTTAGTTTCCAAGATGCGGAAATGTAAATTGCAGCCATGGAACTCCACAGAGTCCTGGTTTGAGTGTATCTTGTATACTCCTTAAACACAGATAGAAGCATTACATCTGCATAGCCATGTAGTTCCTCCGGGGATGCATGGAATAGGTGAGTAGGCGAGTGCTCACTTGTGCTACACACTTAATGAGTCCTAGCTTTTTAAAATTAATTTATATTCTATAGTGTCTTGAAGCCTTTATCATGAGAGAGGACCCCTGTCTCTTGGGGTGCTCCACAGCAAAGCAGTTTTCTGCATGCTCTTCTACCAAGACGGCCCCTTACTACTGACATAGTTGACTATGAACCATCATCATTTGTCCCTGAACATTGGCTTAATTACACAGGATATTATTTTTCCTCATGATTTGTTCAATACCTTGGGCTTACTCCCTTTTTATATGCTATTTCATTTGCCTCTTACTGTTGATATCTCTGCTTATAAAACATCTCTTTTTTGCAAGTCACTAAGAATATCTCAGCAGATATAATATATATTTTAAAAAGAATTATGCATCACATCAGTCTCTGGCTTCCAGCTTTATAAATCACACATCATTAAACTGTGCCCTTCTATTTAGTGCTTGGTCTTGGAGTCCTTGTCAAAAAAGTAATTTCTACACAGTTACTGTAGTACTGTGTTGAATGTGTCTGACATTACACAGCAGCACCAAGAATGGACTCAAGAGCCGAGTAGGTAGATTTATCTTTAACGTATTTGTCTAATCTTAAGATTACTGTAAAATGTGTCGACATTAGATGAGTATGTGTTGTGGGTTGGCTGGGTTCAGACCCAGTACAATAAGCTGTACAGCTTTATTGTTTTGCTTAAACTGATTTGTGGAGCACTTGAGTAGCCTTTGCACCTACTTGTTACTGTCACACTAGCCGAGCAATTCCAGTTCCTCATGAACAAACCTCGGGGTGTCTTAACAAGTTTCACTATTACAGATTTCTTGGATTTTCCCATTATGCAAGAGTTCTGTATCAGTATCTGATAAAGATCTCTGGTTTAGTTAGCATCCTGTGATACTAGCTGAAATGTTAGTATTCTTCTTCCTTTTCCTTTTCAGTATTTCTGTTAGAAGACACAAATATATTTCCGCTTTTCCTTTGCCCTTTCAGAAGTCTCTGTATTAGGGAATCTTAAATCTTTGACCGTATTTCTGGGCCATGTCTGTGTTTGTACTCAGAAAAAATTCTTTACAACAGAACAGTCTGATGCTGCAGTCTCATTCATGATTGCTTCTTGTACTTGCACAGAGTACACTTTCCCCTCTTGGGTGTTTTTAAGCTTTTATTGTACGGTCACTGTCTCCTAGTTTTACCTGCCAGTATCATGTTTCTTGAGTGAGGCAGCTCTTGTAAGATTGCCTAATCTCTGTGCCTGGTCTCTTATCGCTCTTTATATGTCCATGTGTGTTCGAAGTACCATCTGGTTGTCCATAAAATTCATATCTTTACTAAATACTGTATTTTTTATGCTGGAAAATGAGGACCTGAGTAAAATCCATTATATCTTGTTATAATACTGCCTTTGATGTCTTTCTCTTGCCTTATTTTTCCTTCAATCCTTTATCCTCTTAATTTTCTACTTATTTTTTTCTCTTTTTCTTTTTTTTGTGGGGCTGTACAATTTCTGTACTTTCCATGCTTCCAATAAATCTTTCCCTTGGACTTCTTGCCCATTTTTTCATCTTCTTCACTTCGCTTTTTATGTGCTCTGCGCCTGTTTTTCATCTCTTCTAGTTTTATTTTCCTTTCTCCCTACCCCTTCCCAGGGTGACAAAAATAGCCAAAGTCTATTGCTTTCCATACAAAGTTGACTGTAAGGGGATGCAGAGCAGGATTATGCTCTTTTGGTTGCTTTTCCTTCGCAGCTGACTTCAGAGTTTAAAGAGCATCTGCTGAGTGCTGTCTGCTGCTTGGGGTTGGCTTGGAGGAGTGGGACACCATCACTCAGGAAGTGTGGCAGTGCCATTTATGAACAGAAGACTGCCAATCATAGAATCATATGTTGGAAAAGACCTCTAAGGCCATCAAGTCCAACCGTCAACCCAACACCACCATGCCTACTAAACCATATCCCGAAGTGCCACATCTACAGTCATAGCATATTTGCTATGCATAGAATGGCTTTGTGCTGAACGCTCCTAAGTCTTTCATGAATTCTTAAAAGACTAAATTATGGTCCCCTCTATGTAAAGGAGCAGATCCTGCTCTTTCATGCTTTTGCAGAAGAAGATTAACTTTCCCCCGCTGGGTGCTAGAAAAACTGATGGGGAATTTTCCCATCAAAATTGTTTTTATTTAGTAGTGAAATGGGTTTTCAATAAAAACTGTTTTGGAAAGCTTTTAATCTCAAGAAAAAATCTTACAATTCTGAGTTTGAAGAAAGATTTTATTTTATTAACTATTTAATGTCTCAGAATTTCATATTCAGAAACAGCTTGGTTTCCCTTTCCTTTTTTGATGCTGTATTACATTTTAATCAGCTTCTACCAGCTTTAGGCCCTAGTTCCACCCCAGAGCACAGGCCTGACTTCTTCCCAACTCAAATGTTACATCTCCAGGAATCAATGCATGCATTTGACTGCAAGCATTATTTAAAGAAATTAAACTCCGTTTTGCAATGCTGAATTTCTTTTCCCTGTGATAGTGTGCCAACAGCTTTCTGTCTTCCCATAGTGCAGTCCCTAAGCTAGAAGATCTTTGGCCCGTGCTCTGTGTGTGTATACGTCCTTACCAGCAGGCTAGACATGACTTTAGCACTGTGTCTAGATACGCACGGGAATGATACTTCGTATGAGATAAAGATTTGCCTCATAGACAAAGACATAACAAGGATCAGTAGTTGTCAGTGGAAGTGAGACAAATTCAGGCTTGTAGTAAGAAGCAATTTCCTAAATGGTTGCCCGTAACTTAATGTTATTTGAATGAGCTTGTATAGCCCTCTAAAAGTCCCATCCTGGAATAATTACCCCATTCTCTAGGAAAATTGTGGTAGTATGTGCACGAGGAAGGTTAGAGAAGGTGATCATGGTAGTTCTTCATGGTTTTAGGGACTGTACCTCTCTGGAACTACTACCCAACTCTTTTCCACACTTGGAGATTGTCAAAAAAGTTCGGGTAGAAGCTCTGCAGAAGCTCTGCACAGTGGGCAGAGGTAAACACTGTGGCCTGAAGCATCAGCTTTTCAAGACAGGATCTCTGTGTACTGTGTCCTTTATCACCTGGAAAGAACTTAGCTGGGTGACAGTGATGAACCAATGTCAGTTTGTTATTTCTTTGTGACTGTTGCTTATAGAAAAGGAAGCTGCAAGAAAAGGCATGTGCAAGAAAAAAGTAGTCTGTGCGACTTCTATTTTTTTTGTGTCTGAAGAGAGCCGACAAATGCAGAGAGCTGCCTGTAAGCCTCCACAAAACAAGCATTTGCTGGAGCATCTGTCTCACATCAGAAAAGAAGTTGAAAGCCTTTCTCTTCCAAAACTTCTGTTTAAATGTTGAATGCCAGCACAAGGGAATATCACGATTAAATGCAACTCAGAGTGGCAAAGGTATCGTAGGTGGGGATGAAATACTTCAAAAGCCAGTAGTACCAGCGTTCACTTTGCCAGATAAATGGCTAAAACAGCTGTTAGATGAAAGTCACGTGAATGAACTTGAATCCTTGAGAGATTAATTCATGTCGATGGGAAAATAATAGCCATGAAAGTAGCTTGTGACACCTGTGGCATCATCACTGGGGAGATGTTCTTCCTCTTGGAGACTATGAAACTTATCTGACTAATCCATATATCTTAATCCCCATTTCAGTTCTGTACTGACTTCTGTGTCTCACTGGTACACACTGTCATGATCTTTGAAATTTTCTTATTTGCTGCCTCATTGCTGTTTGTTCCAGTCCTTCCTTGCTGCCTTTACAGGTGGTGGGAACATTTGCTGAGATGATGAGATCTTGATCACCTTGTGCTCAGGTTTGAGCTTGTACATTTTTTGATTGCCTTCAGCAGTTTTACATGTTGCTTGGTGTTTGAGTCTGATGGGGCTATTTTGCTCACAAAATATTGCCCAACTGGATCCATCGGTGAATTTGAGAAAGCTACCGAACTGCTTAACTGCATGGGAAAGTGATGAGCTATGTGTAAGGCAGTGGGGATCCTCTAGTGCATATTGATTCTTCAGAGAACTCATCTCTCTTTTTCACTCCCCTGGCCCACTAACCCCTGCTTACGGAACCACACAGGAAAATTTCATTTTTCTATGGTCTTTTTGTTCCTCTGGAGACATCGTCTTTTATTTATCCATCTAAGTTCCAGACAGTCTTTTTTTTTTCTTTTTTTCCATCCTAGTCTGCTAGCCAGAACTTCCTGAGAGTCCATGGAGAAAAATGTGACTGTATAACTATTTTTTTCTGAATTTATAATTTCTAGTGGTTGGTAGTTCAAGGAAGATTTTGGTGACAGAGGATTGATATTATCTGATTTCTAAATATGCATGACCTATCACTTCTTTCTCCAATAATTAAGGGCTTCATTCCCGTTAAGTAATTTATATAACCATCTTTCTGCTATTAGACTTATGAAAAATAACAAAGCAAGCACTGAATTTTTAGTATAGAACATTTTCTATTATCTTGTACATTTGATGTGTAGAATCTGTTAATAGTTCCTAGCCAATACTGTGCTGAGTCAGCACAATGATTGCTGTTGGTCTTTTCTAATCTGTGGACACAAAGTGAATTTTCCAGAAATATTATTCACCAATGCAAAGATAACTCTGCTAGTTTTGTCACCGAGCTGTTGTCTTTGGCTCTGACTAGCCAGATCCGTTGTGGATTAGCCTGCAAAACAGGAGCTATTGTGCATATGTAAAGCAATAGAGTGGTAGCAATGACAGCAGGGAGGCAAGTACAACTGTGTCTTGCCTAGACCAATATGGCAGCTTCTAAAATCTCTTACTTGCAAATGAGAATGATACTTAAAAATGACTTCTTGCTTTACTAAGGTAGTGATTTTGCTGTCGTAAAACACACTAGTAGGTATTTTAAAATTTAGGTTAAACATAATTTCTAATACCTGCAATACATTAAGGTAATTTGGAGAATGCTTCAAGTCACAGTTCAGGATGATGTTTGAACAAATGGTTATAGTTAAGCTCATGTTTAGTTCTTGCTAAGAATGGGCCGGCAGTTGAGCACCTTGACTGAATGTGATTGAAAGTGGTTTTATGGAAAATGTCATCTGTGAAAGAGGTAGAAGTGTCTGGTGTAGCCCAGAGGTTTATTACTAAGAATGTTACTGTGGTAATCTTGGGGGATCTTAAGCCTTCCTGTAGCACTGTGAATAGTCAAGGTCCTTACAATAAGGCATTTTTATTTATAAATGTAAATATAAGTTACATACTTTTTATATTTTATAAAACAGATGCTTTATAAATCCCTATTAAAAGAGATGCTTGAATTATTTTACATTTCTCCACATAGACATAGACTGGCTTCTGCTTTATGGGTTATTGGGCATGTCAGCATCACAGTAAGAAGCAAAGGTGCCTCTCTCAACTTCCAGTGAACGCTTTTCCCCTTCTATCTGAGGAAGCATTGACCAGCCAAACCCTTTAAAACGCAGATGCCGTCTCTTCTTAACTGTGTTTTATTTGACGTCTGTTACCAGTGCATGCAGAGGAACAATTATAGCTGTGAGAAGTGTGGACAGCTGGTGAGTTATTTGCGGATGGCTTAGAGATTTATATCAACCAGTCAGTTCTACTTGCTAGGTGAGGTAGAGGGGTTCATGTAATTCAGAATAGCCGCACAGCATTTCTTGCTAATCAGGGAGTTGCCTAATTTGGAAATACATACATATCTAAGGTCTATCAGATACACAGCAGCTCCATGCTTTACGCCCATTCCAGTTTGGGAGTAATTATTGTAATGTTTTGCAGATTTGGTTCCAATAGATGAAATTTTGCATCCTCCCCTGTGGCCTTATCAATCTGTCAGCTTCATTTTGCTTTGAGAAGTTCAGGAGAGGTTTCCTTAATGTTCCCCATGGTATGTACCAATTTTGAACAGAACTTTCAGCCACTTGGACAGTTGCTGGGGATATGCTGAGAAGGTGGGAAACTGTAACCAAGGAGGAGGGAAGTGTAAAATTAACAGATATTCCTCCATTAGATGTTCCTAACAAGGTAACTGCTATATTTAGTTAAAAGGATCTGCTTGGAAATGATACAATACTTTTTTTTAATAACCTTTAGGTATGTAAGGGTGCCCCATGACAACTGTGTTAACATCACAGTAAGATTTGCCAGACCAGGCAAATATTAATGTATAATACGCAAGTATTAATGAATACCTGAGGTGACTTTGTAGTGTCTTCAGTGCTCTGCAAATGGCACACCTCTCCTATGAGGAAAGGCTGAGAGAGTTGGGGCTGTTCAAGAGAAGGCTCTGGGGATACCTTATAGTAGCCTTTCAGTACCTGAAGGGACCTACAAGAAAGCTGGAGAGGGACATTTTACAAGGGCATGGAGCAATAGGAGAGGGGGTGATGGCTTCAAACTGAAAGAGGACAGATTTAGACTAGATGTAAGAAAGAAATTCTTTACTATGAGGGTGGTGGGGCACTGGCACAGGTTGCCCAGAGTAGTTGTGGATGCCCCCTCCCTGGAAGTTGGAGGGGGGCCTTCAACCTTCAAGGCCAGGTTGGATGGGGCTTTGAGCAGCCTGGTCTAGTGGAAGGTGTCCCTATCCATGGCAGGCGGATTGGAACTGAATGATCTTTAACCCAATCAAAACCATTCTACAATTCTATGAAATCTGTATTTATCAGCACAAGTCTCGAAGACCCTCCAGAATCTCAATGTGAATGGACATCAGTGAGAGTAGAGGTAATTTGTATCCATTTGTGAGTGCTGTGCTTTTCACAGGCCTGGGCCCTAGTTTGCCTTCTCCTTCATCTCCTTGTTTCGTAAAACAGAATTGGAATCCATCCATTGGAGAATTATTGCAGTTTTGATTAATTTGAAAATAAACCTGATGTTCATGCTGTTATCCAACAGTGGTCTCCACCCGATGGCAAGAGTTGCAGGGTCTGAGGGTGCATTAGGCCTGTATTTAAGTGCCAAATATTTAGTCGGCTGAAAAAAAAAATAAAATTACAATTTAGTTTTTGTTTTCCATCTTTAATAATGGCAATGTCCTTATCACTGAAAGGGATAACATAGACAGCATTCAAGCACCCTCAGGCTATAGCAATGAAGAGATTGTACCTTTTTCTTGCAGAAAGATGCTATGCTGTACAGACTTGGTGTCATGGAAACTGAAAGAATGTATGAAGTTTTAAATAGGCAAATGAATTTTAGATCCACTTCTCTAGCTACTTTGAAGAAGCACACAAACAACTTGACTGGAAAAGTCACAAGAAGTTCATAGGAAAAGAAATTCTACTGCACCAGTATGATGGTCTCCATAGTTCTTACATGGCCTGTGGGGATTAGACTGGCCTTTAAACTGACTTTTCACAGCCCGTTTTTCAGGCCAGCTCAGATGCTGATTTCTGAATTTGCAGGTTAGCCACCATTACTTTAAGAGTCTCCCAAGTCCCATTTTAATTTATTTATATTTTTTTGATATTATTAAGAGTAAACCAATAACCATCCTGTAAAATGCCAACCTCCAAATCCTTCCTTTAGAAAAAGTGTTGTAGGTTTGGTGGTTGCCAGCAATGCGCTTACCTATGCTGTTAATTTGTAACCTCTACTTCTGATATCCTAACCCTGCTGAAGTCAATGCCAAAACTTCCCAAGGATTTCATTGCCAAGTAGTTAAAGCAAGAAAATAAATACCTGAACTTATTATGTATCTTCTGCTGCCCCTGTAGTGTTCAAGACATTGTTGTCAAGTACAGAAAAGCCTCATTCATGGCAACTCAATAGAAATAATACCAGTCTTTCACCAGCAATCTCAGTGAAATATTAAGTCTGCGTTTCATATGAATTGCACGCATCTGTCAGATTCAAGTAACACAACAGACAACCAGGACTTTATTAAGGTTGTTTTGTAATTGAGTAAAATTATGGGCCAGCCTGTGAGTGCCTTGAAGCTGTATTAACTGAAATGAATTCTGCAGCGCGTGTAATTGACGGTCCACCTGGTCTCAAATGATTGTATAAATTATGTAGCTATTGTTACATTTATGATATAGGTGGAAGTTAATTTTCCTACCTTTTAAAGTGCTTGAGAATAGTAGGTCAGGTCTTATGTGTATTTCTGACTGAGCTTCAAAACAATTTTTTCTGAAATCTACTGACAGCTAAAATGTAGTTCTTGCAAGGCTGACAGCGTTTGTGTGAAATGAAAGGAATCAGGGGGGTGTGGTGGTGTTAGAGCTGTGTTACAGGAAGAGGCTGAAAAGCTCGGTTTGCAAGACGCACGTGCCTGCGAACTTGCTGCCAAGTACAGGGAGCAGCTGGGCTCACCAGAGCTGTGAGAGATGTTGCTGCCTGACTAAAGTCATAGTTGAGATAAAAGCTTTTAAATCTCGAGCAGGTACTGGCTGGACATGCTGCAAAAAGACCTGTTCTATATTTGGAGGGTGAGAGCAGTATGATTTTCACACCTTTCTCCGCTAACTGGTATGCTAAGAAGGAGTGGCAGTGATGACAACCTCATCACAGAGGGGAATGCTCCAGTGATGACTGTTAGGAGAATGGTAAAAATTAGTATTTGCAATCTCCAGTGAAGGAGTGGAATCTACGTTTTATACCATCCATCTGTATACCAAATAAACGTGGAAAGTTGTCACAGAAATGGTTACAGAAATGAAGTCTAGCCACATTAAGCCTACAGAGGTCATTCCTTACCTGTTTCCAATCTGACCAAGTTAGGATGGCATTTAATCCAGGCTGAATTTATTCCAAACAGAGGATTAGTTATTAGGTCATGGAATATGTGGTTGGTTGGTGATTTTTTTGTTTTGTTTTTTCTTAATTTTCCTGGAAATACTGTTCAGCTGAAGAGACCACAATGCAGGCAATGCTGCATGGCAACTTTTGCACCTTTGTTCTAACATGCATTTTGTTTTGGGTGATGCTGATCTGTTTTTGAGAGCTTGTGGGATTTTCAAAACCACTGCTATGTTAATCTCATTAACATGCTTCAGATCACTCTCTCTTTTCAGGGTCTGATAACTAGATATTGAATGGTGTGATTTATACTGTAAATGATTTATTTTCAGTTTTCACTACACCTGCGTTTTGGAAATCTGTGACTGTTTAACCCCTTTGTAAGTCTTCAGCATACCTTATTACAGTGAGTCTCTTTGCTAATAGAGATGTTTGCTAATGAGAGAATCTCTGTCTCGGCGTAGGCATTGCTGTATCCTAAAGACACTTTGCCTTTTGATTGCTTTGATCCAAATTAATTGTAAGAGGCTAAATGCAGACAGAAATACCAAATGTACAGCTATGCTTAACAGAAATGTTAGTTACATAAAAGTATCAGAAATAAAAGGAGAGCTCCAGATAGGTGATTCACCACAGAAATAACAGGGTAGCTGAAGTTCATGATTTAAGCTGGTAGTTCTGATTTGCTCATATTTAGGCATTGAGTCATCCAAGGTATAAAAGCTAAATGAAGAGAGAGAACATAAGCCATCATACAAGAACCAAGGTAAATAGAATTACCCTCCTTTCATGTCCTCTCACATATGGACAGAATGAGACTCTGATGTAATCTGGACATGGAAGTATATAAGCAACAAGAATATTACAAGCAGAGGCAAATTTCCAGTAGTTATGACTAGTATTCCTCCCTGGGAACTTTTGTGTGTTTGTTTGTTGTTGGATTTCTCTGTTGTTGCAGGTTTTGTTTTGTTTTTGTTTTTTAAAGGTAGGGGAAACAGGCACATAAAATAGCATGTAAATGTCCAAAACAGCATGATAGGGCATCTGAGTTGCATGTTCAGAGAATAACTAGAAGTTACCATTAAACTGAAGATTAGCTTAAAATAAACCTTGGTTTGGAGTCAACTGTATAATTTAAGTACATCCCCTTCACATCTTCAGCTGTGTCTTGTGTAGTAAAATTTGCTAAATTAGGTGCAAGATTTAGTTTCTAAACATCTTAGATCAAATTCTTGTTTCAAGTCATTGAAAGAGTTGTGAAATTCACATTCAATCTAGAACTCTAATCTGAAATTTCTGGCTCTGGTAAGTGTCCAGAGAATCAGATTTCAGTAGGTGAACATGGCACTTACCTTATCTGTTGCAGATGGATCCAGCCTGGAAAACCCTTATAACCAGCAGGTACTATAAAGAGATCTGCTCTGATATTCATTTGAGCATTATAAGTAAAGGATCTAATTAGCAGTGTACTCTGATATCAGCATTATGTGAAGTGCATTTGTTTTCATCATCCTCGAAGCTTGCCTAAATCTCACAGAGGAGTGGTGGAAACCATATCATGAACCATGTAACAACATCAGTCACAGCTGTACAAAATGCAGCGTGGGCAAAAATGTGAAGCCCGCAAACACGGGCAGGTAATTCTGACAAAGGTTTTGTTTTGGAAATACGAATATACGCAACACACTCTGAAGAGATCATTTTGGTAGAGCATTCTGAATTTGCCTGAGAATTATGTACTAAGAGGAATTTATTTCTGGCTGAACAGTCAGAAGCAAGGTCTGTGTCGCCATATTTCTATGAAAGGAAGAGTACAGAGGAAGGACTCTGCCTGCTTAAAACAGATTTGGACCCATTTATGCACATAACTTCCATCTAGGCATCTAAATACCCTTTCTTAGATGGCATGAATCCTTTGCCCATAGATACAGATGTGAGTGTATGTCTGTGTCTTCTTATTCACTTGCACACACGTATTTATAAAAATAGTAATTTCTCCAGGGAGATCGGCTACAGCAGATAACCTGCACCTGTTCTTGAATTCACAGATGAGCCGAGGCATGTAGATATGCGATATAGTTGTTTTGCCAATGAATGATCTATGTAGACAGAAACAGCCCTATTTTGAGTCCGCATGGCACAGCAGTGGTACTCTTGCTGGTTGCTTTGGGGTTTATTTCAACTGCAGTTGTGCAGAACATGGAAAAAATGAAAAAAATAGAGCTTCTAAAAATTTCTAGACTGTTGTAAAGAATCACCTTTTCTGTGCTCTTTTGTGATTTGGGAGGGACTGAGGAGAGAGGGAGGAAGAAAAAATTATGTCTCAGCTCTAGTCCTTAGCCTTTCAGGTCTTAGAATTTAAATAAAATGTTATACAGTCAACTCATAATGCTATCCTGCAGCTTGTATATGCATAGGTGTAACAGGAATTTGTCTTCTGTTCATTAGCATTTCAGAGTACTAGAAGAAAGAGATTCCATCTGGAGATGAGTTTCTCAGTTTCTGGGTACAAAAATGAAATAAATGTTGTTCCCGTGTTGTTCCAACTGCTCGATTAGAGATGAATCAGTGGTCTCTGTTCTTCTCCATCTGGTCGTGTATACTCCATGATAAGCCCAGATATGAAATTTAAAAATTCTGTTAAAGTGTTTAGCTCCTCAGCTAAAAAGACAATGTTATTTGTAGGAAAACTGTAGAGATTAGTTTTACAGTCTTAGGTCCTCATGCTGAAAACACTCATGCAGGCAAGTACCTCATGCATGTAATGAACTTGCTTTATCTATTTATAGCTTTACTCAGTGTATGTTTGTACCCAGATGGTGCTCCTTAAATTTCACGGGGCTGTGTGTGTGAGCAGCAGTTCACACTACAGATCACAATGCAGGACAAGAATCCAGGTAGCAAACAAATACGCTTGATTAAGTAGATGTTCACAACTAGTTAATACAATACTTACGACTTTTTTTTACTGGGGTCTCTCTGCAAGAAGGATCTGTAGCTGATAGAACTTGCAAAATTGCTTTTAATTACTTTTTTTTAAAATTTTGGATTATTTTCTTTACAAGGATAAATAAATAACATTCAATTATAAGAATGGAGAAACTGGCAAAAAGGGTGGAGCAGCCAAATCTTGCAGTGTGTCAGAAGCGAATTCCAACCTTCTGGAGTCCCATTCTCTCAGTAATAATAGATCATTCCCATCCCCACATCACCTTGCTGCTCCACGCTTGTCCTTTGCCACTTGTGGTTGTCTGTTTACTCTTTCCATATGCTTGACCTCCCACCAAGATTGGTTTGGATTTCATTTACAGTAAGACTCTCTGAAGTTTTCCTCTGTGCCTAACTGAGGTCCGTTTTTCTATTTGCTTCTTCCATAAGCTATTCTTGTAATTCAATTAAAAAAAAATCCTGAAATTCTACTTCAATCTAACAATTCATAGCTTTGTAAATCTCAAAAAAAACATAACTGTGAAGGGGGAGCGTCATCCAGGCAATGAATGCATTCATTAAAGTTTAGTGGGAGCAAATGCATTTCCCTGTGCCCCTCCCCTCCTATTGAAATAATAGATTTCATGTTAAATACAAAATTTGAATATTACACTTTCTTTGCACGCATCCAGCTGCTGAATGATGTTTCATCTGCTGATAGCTTGGTACTTGTGAAAGGTATCTGGTGCACACAAACACACTGAGGATGGCTAATTCTGATACTTGCAGGGGCAGAAATTATGACTCTGTGTCAGGATGCCTGCAGCTGGCTTTGGCAGGGTTACAGCTGAAAGCTCACAATGAGTCCAGGCTAAAAGTACAGGTTTTCTGTTTTGTTTTGCTTCCTGTGCAGCAAGTGTCAGGAGGCTGGCTTCCCTTGGCAGTTTGTTACTTTTAAAAGCGTTTGAAAATACAAATGTAATTATTTATTACAATGATTGCAAATTGAAGCGCCAATGATGGGCGCAATGATTGCAAAGTATTTTCTATGACTTCTAACAGGATAGATTCCTAGATTGGGATTACCTCAAAGGAACTGTAGGATTATTAGCATTACAAATTTGCTTCTTGATCAGAACTATTCAGCACATTAATTGAGCACATTGAGCTCAAGATGGTGACATTCATATATTTCTGTAACATGAATGAAGCCTATGTTGGGTTTTAATACAGCCTCGTTCGCTGCATATAACTTGACTCTGTAAGTAGCCAGATGCTATGAGGTGTTGATTGCCAGTTTTTTCAAGACAATCATACATACATATGGGATTTAGTGCTGTTAGAAATTTTGAATTAGTCTACTCTGTCTTTCTTGCTCTGCTGTCAGTGGCAGTCTCTGCTCTCTTGTGTTCATGAAGACCCCAGGTAGACAATACGCTGCAGATTATCTGCAGAAGGCCTGAGGCAACAGGAGAGTTAATGACCCAGGGTATTTTCTTCAGAAGCATAGACCTCTTAGCAACCTCTCCCCATTCTCCGTTGCTCTCTTCCTTCCTTGTCTTTCTCGAAGCTACTTGTTTCCCACTCCCATATTGCAGTTTTCTGCCCTTTTAGCTGTTCCAAAATGAGCTGGGCTTTGAAAAGATTTTTTTAAAATTAAAAAAGAAACAAGTCTATCAGACCTGATTTACCCGGCAGTCCCTTAGTACTGTGTTGGCCCAGCTGAGCAGCAGGTGAGTGGTGGTGCTGTGGCAGGAACGAGCAGCTGTTGGTGAGGAGGGCCAGTAACTTTGTTAAATCACGCTTTTCCCTGAGAAAGTGCATGGTGGAACTGCATATGGATTGCATCTTGAGTGGAGCATGAAGTGCAGCTGTGTTATTATACTGTCTGCAAAATAGAGCAGTAGTGTGCAGGCAAAGCTCAAAAGCCCCTTAGCAGCTTCTTCATCTAAGGTCAGTGGAGAAAGGATTCCCCTGTTTCTGGATTCAACTTCCAGCTTAGAAGAAGGCCCTGTCCATAAATCTGCTGTATATTCAAATGTCATTTGAAGTGGTTTGGGCTACAGAAAAACAGCTGATAGCTTTGTTAGGGGACCAAGGAACTGAATTAGTGTAAATAACCTACATGTCATATGTGGGTGTGGGTGTCCATATAATGTGTATGCCCCAGCTTCCCAGCTTCCGGCTGGTGACATAGTCCTTCCCTGCCTTACATCCTTAGGCTGTTCATGTTGGGTTTTTTCTGACAAAACTGCTATCGCACCAGCTGCAGCTTCCCGCTCTCCCGGTCTTGGCATGTCCTGCAGTTTGGATGGCTTCAGGATATTTCCTGTTCCAGCAGAGCCGTCTCTTCCTGTAGAACATCTGTCATATCCTTGATGACCTCCTGTCTTGTTAGCAGTTCATTCTCACTTTCAGTCTCTTTCCTCTCTTTTCTGAGTATGATTTCAAGACATGTCACGTGCCACAGTGTTATCGGGCATGCGTTTGCTCTTTCATAGCCATGTGCTTGCCTGATCGTATTTGATCAATGCTTTTCCTAACAGTGTTCTCCAATCTTCTTGCACAGTTTCAGTAGCTGCAGCTCGTTGAAAGAGGCGTAACATTCTGGCATGTAGCAGAACTAAATGTAGAATGTCTGTCTTTCTGCCCAAAACATTTTAAGGGATGGGGGAGATTTTTCAAAGAAAAGTAGCTGAGGTCGGGGAAGAGCAGTTACTTGTGCTGGAAAACCTGTGAATGCATCTCGGGTAAATCTGCCTGTGGCTTCTTGGTGGTGGGGGTGATGTTAATAATTCCCAGCAGCATGTACAAAATGCAGTGTTCATGCACATTCTTCACATGACATGGCTGCATGGCTGTTCATCTCCTATCCATACCCTATTCAGGTCTGGAGGAGCTAGAAGTAAGCTGTACAGTAAGTGCAACTCTTCCTGAGTAAGCCTTGATCCGATAAGCTAACAGTGGCGTCTTTCTCTCTATGCATCTTCCTTCTGTCCGTTATGACTTCAATGAAAAATCAGAAACAGTTTTCTTCAGCATTTCTTTCATGTACATAACAACTTACTTCCTCATTGTAGCTTCAGGGAGCCATTATGTTCCACCCATCTATAGTCATCAGCCTCTATAGATCGTCAGATGCTCTTCAGACCTATCAGAAGTTCACTTACATAGCAGAAGCTGAACATTGCAAATCATGTCAGGATTGTGAAAAGCTGCCTGAAACTCAAAGTTCAGGTCAGTGCTGATCTGGAGTAGCTGGCTTCCTCTTCTGCATAGATCTGAACTGTGACAGGTGTAGTTCAGTCTGTCTTTAAAATCAAGGTAGACCTTCATAGAATCATAGAATCATTAAGGTTGGAAAAGACCTCTACAATCATCAAGTCCGACTTTATTTTATGGAGGTATATCTGGTCATTCTAGGCACATAAGTACCTTACCGCACATCCTTCGCTGATGGCAATGGTTTATCTGATTAAGTTACTGCCTGTATCACACGGTCTAGACAATGGACAGTGTCTTCTGCGTATCGTTCTTCACATCTGCATTTGTGAGTTTTCTCATAAGTTAACAGAACTGATACTACATCATTGCAAACAAATAGAAAGTCTAGTTCTAAAGCAGTTATCCAACTTTGAATAAGACTTGGTGAGTACACCTATTTTTGGTTAAGATTCTGGACACTTTAAAATGCATTTTAAATTATTAAAATACTTTTATAGACCCTATATTTAGTTCTGTGCTGTCTCCCTGTCACAGATAAACTATTCATTTATTAACATGATTTTATCTGTAATCTTGTTAGCAGGTTTGGCAAAGGTTAAAGTTGTAGCAATTAGAAAGGGGAGATAAAAAGTGAAGGTACTCACTGACTGCAGTAAAGAGTGGAAAAGCATTTTTCTTGGCAAAGGAGAAGGTCTTTGTTTTATTTTGCAGATGGGGGGTGTAATATACTAAAAATGCAACGTAATATGCTTCCACATGTCATTTGAATAGACATCAAGCAAAGCAGAAGATCTGTATAGAGTCAGAATACTTGGCCTCAGTATTGCGTAAACATGGATTGTTATTTTTTGTCTGGTTTGGTCTCGCACAGAGTCCAGTACATACTTTACATTTAAAATATGTGCTCTCATTGCGTTTGAGGTGGAGTCTTTGTGTATTAGGAAAATTTACCAAAAGGTCTGTGATAGACAGCAGAGAATAGCAGCTACTTTCATTAAATATTGCTTTTAATACATCAAATGTTACAGAGTAGGTACGGATTAGGAGATAAATATTTTGCCTCATAGGTCAGGGAGGATGGATGAGGTGTTAAAAAGCTAGTACTAGATTCTTGTATATGTATAAGCTTAATGTCTGGCTGTTCGTCACCAGCTGGAAAGCAGTGTTAGTAAAAATACCTATTATCACAAAATCTTGTTAAGAAGCACGTACTCAGGCTGCCATTGTTATACCTTAATGCAAGAAGAATGCATTCTTTGGCTTTGGCTCTAGAAGAAAAAGAATTTGTCACCACACTAAAAGACAAGAGGCAAGCATAATTCAATGGTATTTTGTGATCTTATTCCGCTTCTGCTTCCAGTATTAGTTTTCTAAGTGCCATATGTACCAAAGGCATCGTGTAGAGTGCTAGCTGCGCTGGTAGATACTTGTAGAAGAGCATTTTATGGCTCAAGGCAGTTGTTTACTTTGTTTGTTTAAACTTAATCACTAGTACAGTTGACTGTCCGATACGTACCTCAGCTCAGTAAGGCTACCTGTGGCACAGCAGACTTAGAGCATGGAAATAGTCCCATCTGAAGTCAGAGACAGCTTGTCTCTAAGGCTGGGCTTATGGCCAGTGAGTACTCTATGGTATCAGGGCCTATGACAAGGAGCCCTCTGAAGGGCGCTAATAGCAAGTTTCCAGATTTCCTTATTGTGTAGCACATTGTCTCTAAATTACACGTGCTGTGCCATCATTTCACCCAGTTTCATTGACTCATCAGAGGCTTGTTGCCAACATTGTGCTTCATCTGTTACTGTCAGGAGAACAATCTTGTGAAAAGGCAGGCGTGCATGTTACGGAGCTATTCAGAGCTTCAAACAGGATGAGTGCTGAGAAAGAGGAAATAGAAACAGAAATGACAAAAAGCTACAGATGTTTGGAGAGCAGAAGACTAACGCAGAAACTGCCAAAGAAAGCACAGATAACATCAAAAATAAGTGGAAGAGAAATACAGGAGTGTGGGATGTGGTAGAAATCTTGCTGAAGGAAAAAGGTTTGAAATATTTGTCAAGATAGGAATCATCACCAGACCATGAGTGGATTATGGCACAGTTTGGTGACTTGCTTATATTTGAGAAGGTGATTTTATTTCTGTTTTTACTCATTTTCCCAGCTGAATGCTTGTGAGCTAGCAAAAGTATCATAGGTTTGTAGTGTTATATAGGATTATCTTATATTAATGTTTGATAACATTTAGTAGCAAAGGAAAGCTGATGGTCTAGAGTATTTGAAATGTAATTTTCTACAAGTGTTTGAAGTGGGGTTTTTTGATCAATATTCTGAAAAGAAGTACTTATTCTTCCCTGGACCTCTGGAATTAAGTTCTGTTCTGCATGTGCAAATGGAACACTAACATAATGAATACACAATGGCACATTGGAGCCAGGCTTCGTCCCACAAGCCAGCTGAAGAAAACAGAGGTGTGTTTATAAGCCCTGAGGCCAAGCGGTGTTACGCCGGACTGGTGATAATAGCAGTGAGCGCTCAAGAGCATCAGTAGCGCCTGCCTCAGCAGCAAGGCTGTGTGCTCCCGGCCTCTCCTACTCTGTTTACTAACACACACAAACGCCCACTCCCCATATCTTCAGTGTTACTGTTATTTGTGCTAGCTGGAGTAAAGCGTGACAAGTAGGCAGCTTCGTGTCACTACATAGAGATACTTCTGGGCAAACTTTGTGGCTTGCCCAGCTGGGAGGTGGCGGAAGGAGGCTGTTGAAGCAGCCGAAGAGTGCCTGAGAGCACAGGTATCTGTTAGCCATCCTGCTCTTTTCCTGTATCTTCATGCTGTTGTTTCACACTATGAAATGGTCCCTCGGGTTGTGATTGCACCCCAAGCAAGGCAAAGCACAAGTAATGCAACTGTCTGCATCGTGGATCCTGTTTTCAGTATTTTTCCTTCTGTCCTGTCTGTACTTTTCATGGCAGTTAGAGAACCTTACCTAGCACCCACTGAAGCCTTCACTGAGGGCTGTGGTGCAGATAGGTCCTGCGATGCAGAAAGCATTGGAAGGTGTGCATTGTCCTCAGTGGGGAAGAAAATGCTGCAAGCTGCATTTCCATAAAACTAAAGCAGAATCCTAAACAGCAGCCTCTTCAGGTTATTTCCTATCTCTATGCAAAATATCAGCGTAGGCCAATCACAAACTCCTCATTTTCTGCAGTGCTTGTAAATATAACATTGCACATTTGTTAATAAGAAGAAAATGAGTTTGAATTTTTCTGTGAAATATGTAAAGAAGGTAATCACACAGTACTTCAGAGATGGAGGGCTCTGAGATGTGTTCTAACGCTACAGCTGTCAGCCTCTCTGTACATGCAAATATCGTACTGTCAGAATTTAATAGGGTGAAATAGGTTTTCATTTTAGATGAACAAGAACTGCAATTATAACCTCTTAAAATTCCAGTTACTGTACTCCGGGTGAATGTGTTTAACAGCAATTCAGTATATGGCACAAAAAAAGCCCTTTACATGTTGACTGGAACCACAGTGCTAGTTACAACATCATGCTATCCATACAATAGGGTAGACAAGGCACTTCCATTAATCCTACTGTATCTGTTTTTTGTAACTTATAATGTGTCATTTAAGCGTCAAGTTGTCACTCTTATCCTCTAGTCCAGAACTTATTTTCTCCTGATAATTGGTGAAAGTCCCACCTGGCTAAGTTAGAGCTCTCCTGGTTTTTAAAAATTGAGGTTTGATTAGCTAAAGAAAAATAGTCTTGTTCCATGTTTTAACATTTCTGAAATACATGCGATTACAGTAATTAATATGAAAGAATTGTGATCTCCATAATTGTAGCATAAAATTTCAGTCAGCGTTTTTATTGTATTTCTGAAGGCAATTGCTTTGCTGAAAAAATGATGTAATTGATACCACAGTCAGTAAACTGTTTCCTAAGTTGTATATGTGATCCTGAAAAATCTGTTTTGCAAATAGGCCCTCACACGAGAATGTTCATGCATTGAAGTTAAAAAAAACTCTGCCCAGGTTTTATGTATCCCTTTGCATATTGAGGTAAAAATCGCAACTCAAATGTTTTAAAGAATTTGGTTTTTAAAAAGAAAATGTTTCCATTTTAATTCCCTTTTGTGATAGTTTGGAATCACAATTAAAGCTTATTAGAAATTTATATTTACAACCTGGTGCTACTTCCTGTGCTACTTGTGTAAAAACATTGCTTTTTAGCAAGATGGGCAATTTGTTACATTCTAATCTATGCAATGTTACAATACTAAGTTTCTCTCTCCATTTAATCATAGTCCTGAGTTTTACAAACCACGGCTCTAGTCCTGGAAACACACCGGTGCCTAGACTGAAAGGGCTGGTGTCCGAGACAAGACAGGCAGGAAAAGTGTTCTATTCTGCTTCTGAAAGGGAGCCTCTGTTGTGTAAAGTAGCTTTGGGGCTGTATCTTTTTCTACTGACGACATCTTCTTCCCTGTATACAGTCAAATTAATTCATGCCTATAGTAGTTTTCTGTGAGGTTTTGAAAAGTTAATGCAACAGATAATAATTGTCTGTCAGTAGTAAGTTCACTTGTGGCTGCCTGTACACTTAAGCCTGTGTCTACTATTGTGGTGGTGAACAGTTGTCCTGTGAAGGCTGGAGAACCCCGAAGGTATACCAAGACTTAACAGCTAGAATAAAGCTTGACTCATTCCTTTGCTTATTTACTAAATGTGAGAAATAATTTTACTTGTAGATTTAGAGTATTTGATATGCAGGCTATTGAAAAGAACTAGTGAAAACTTCATGTGTCTCTCCTCTGAAATTCCTTGTAGGATAGAACTGTCTGTAAAAAATAGTCTGTTACTGCAGTCAGAAATGTTAGTATTAGCATTAGTATATGTTTCTGTTGTAACAGCCAAAGAAAGCAATTTGCTTAGAAAACCCAAATACCTACTGTGGGCTTGTCATTTGTATACCCTAGCAGCCTTGGTGTGTTTGTGTACATCTGTGGTTGGTTTGCAGAGGGATTTTTTTTTTTTTCATTTACAATATCAACACTGTTTGTTACATATATGTCTATTTCATGATCTACTAACTTTTTAAAAAATGCATGAAATGCACTACCTATAAAATAGCTATAATAGATTAAAGTATGTAAGAGTATTATTTATGAGATTTCATCTAATTCAGACCTGAAAAAAAATCCATATATGGGCTCTATGATAAAAATAACAGTGGGATATATTTGGATCACAAACTAACATGAAATTCAGCAGTCTGTCAACACTGTTGATCTATTTCTGAATGCCATTTAATCTGGTAACAAAAGCCATGGTATCTCTTCCCCCCCCAACCCCCCACATGCTTAACTGGAACAATTTTCTCAGGTGCTAAGCACCTGTGGCTCCAAATCAAACTGAAGTGCCTTGTCTAGCATAAATTGAGAATTCTGCTTCAATCAGAAATGCTCTTCAACAAGTCCTTTTTATTGCAGAGATGACCGTCTGCCCTTGTAAGCTCTTGACAGTGCTATTTTAGGATGGTTTCACTAGTCAGCTCTGGAATGATCGGAACACATCTTAACAGCAACAAAGAACCTGATCTAAAACAAGTGCACTTAACTCTAGCTCTGACATACTGGTAGATGGTTCAAAATCATATTGTACTTGCTTCAGAGGAAAAAACTTAGAGAAAATAATGTGAATGAACAGTGGAGGAGGCATTAAAGGCATGCTCGCAGACTTTAATTCCAGATTAAGCTTTATTGTCTGAATGCCAGTGCACTCACTCACTTGCCATAAAAAGATCCTGTCTATCTCTTCACTTTAGTTGATTGCTGGAATGTAGAGAAAATCCTCACTGATGGAGTGAGATACAAAATGAAGTGCTGCAGATTAATGCCGTCAGAATTTGGAGTGCATGGTGACTTAAGTTTCTGAGAAATTATCCTTTTAGGCATTTAAATGGGGATGGAACAGAGAGATTGTTTTTTGGTTTTGTTTGTTTATTTAATGGTAATATTCATTTTATTGGTAGAGAAATATGTTTGAGAGCAGGGTATGCTTTTCAGAAAGTGAGTGTTTAACTTGTCCCAGAGTAATCGATTGCCTGGCTTGACAGTGTTGTTCTCACATCCAGTCTAAAATTACCAGGAAAAATGCAGGTGGAGTTAAGGGCAGAAACTGCTGCAGATTTACCCTCCTCCTTCCACCCCCAGCTGGAGTTCTCAGGTTAAGAAATTAACACACTTGGAGAATTTGAACAAGAGATATTAGAGTCAATCAAATGCAGGATGTGTCACAGAGAGTAGCTGATGCCATCTTTTAGGAACAGCTCAAATATAGCAAGTTATCTCAACAAGGATAGCTTCAGGAGAAAACAAAAAAAAAAATCCCTGAACCTGTATCGTGTGCTTCATGACATAAATGTGAGCATTATTTCTAGTGACGCAGTAGGTTTTTGTACGTGCCATTCCTCACCAGCTCGCACTGAAGCAGGAACTTGCTCTTGAATCTGTTCCAAGGAGTGGGGAGAGTGGGATCGGGCATGCTGTTCCGAATGGATACTGCAGTGCTCTGCAGTGGTCACTTAGAAGGGGGCATGCAGTAAGATGCGTGCAGCACAGCCTCTCGCCACAGGTGACAAAATGGGACATTTTAGAGGCTGAACCTGTTTACGCTAATAATAGGTACTATTTTTGTTGAGTGCTGAACTGAATCATTAAGAATACGTTCTTTTGCTGAACTGCTCTGTCCTATGGAACAGAAACCTTGTCATGAGGTATTTTGATTAGTTTGGTTTTGCTGTGGCCAAGTTCAGGTTAACAGCTTGGCGGTTTTCTCTGTGTGTTTTTCAGTACTGGCTGAAAGAAAAAAATAAATGCAGTAAACTTTACATTTTAAGCGCACATCCTTTTGCATAGGTGTGAACCTTCATTTGCTTGCTTTAACTACATTGAGCCATTGTAAATTTGTTCTGTTGCATATCACTGCTCCAGATTGTGCCAGTCTGAATGAGAAGATTTATATTATTATGTATGCCCTAATTTGATACAAAAAATCAAAGAGAGTTAACAGCTATGTCCTTCAGTGATTTAACTTTGGCTGCATGCGTGGTCTTTTCTGAGAGATGCTGAGCACTTGCAAATTTCTTTTTTTTTTTCCTTGAGTGGAAACAGTGGCTACTTGAGACCTTTGAAAAGCACGTCACAAATCTACTAGAAAATAGCCATCACCCTCAGAAGCTCATTTCTTGGCATAATTCAGAACTATTAAAAAAGTAAAGGTGATTATCTCTGTGCAAATGCTCCAGTGCACAATGAAGGGTGTAGTTTTGAGTGTTTCAACAATCAGAATGATTTTGACACTGAAATGTGCTATAGCACATCCACAGGCTGCCTTATCCCAGAAAGCATCACCTTAAGTTTAATAAAAAACCTTGAGCAACAAAAGCATTTTAAGCTTGAAGTTCTTCTAGCTAGTTCTTTTCACCATTTGGATTGAATGGCTCCTTTTTCCCATGCCTGAGCATATTTTCCTTAGCAGTGCTTATCTATAATGATGTGCGCAGTGATTCAGGCCTATTAAGGAGGTTATTAGAGCAATGGAATAATTTTCATTTCAACTTACTCAGAGGCGAATACAAATGCCTATAAATAAGCCAAATTCAATTTCTTGATCTATCATTGCAGAGGCATCTAAAAGCCAAAGATACAAAAAAGACTGGATGATAGCAGACAAAAGATGTTTTTGTTTACTCTAATTCATGACATTCTGCTCTACAGAACACTAAAAATCAAAAAAAAAGAAAAAAAAAGACCACAACTGCAGTTAAGAGCTGACCAGAATGGGGGTGGAAAGTTGGAAAAATGAACATGACTAGGTGTATGTCATTGTTGGAAGAGTTTCTGTAAATCACCAAGTTATGGACTCCTTGCATCTTTGGATTGTCCCTTTTCTTTAATTTTAAGGTTGACCAAATAGCCTTTAGCAGGTCCAAGGAATCTGCAGTGTTTATTCTTTCTGTGAGAGCTGTTATTTAAGATGCAACAAGGCTCATTAGTGTGGAGGCCTAAGTACCAAGAACACTTGTAAAATCATAAGAGTCATAATGAACTGACCTGCGTTCCCTTCAGGGTGGAGCGAACACCAAGAGCTTCCCAATACCTATTGATCTGATTTTGGAGAGTTTCCAGTGTGATAGCTTTGTCCCATTTTCAGAGTACTTGCTGTTGCAGACTGAGGGTTTGAGTAACATATAAAGTGCCTAAGTGATTGTAAGCCCCAGCAGGATGAAATTAAACCTTGGTAAGACTGAGCTCCCTCCTGAGATACCTCATACTTTGAAATAGTAAGGATGAATCTGGAAAGGATTATTAACAAGACAGGACACAGATGAGACTAGAACTTGGCCAAGAGACATACAATGTGTTGATGATCAGGAATAAATGTCTTGGGTGTATTAAGAGTCTGTTTTTGTAACATCCTTTAAACAGGATTAAAATGGAAAAATAGGCAGATGCAGGTAAAGAATCTAGCCTTCTCCTCTGAAAACATCAAAGACATGCTACCAGGTTTTTACTGGTGGGTAATTTGTCTGGTGACAGTGATGGGCCCTTGATACCCATTCGTTTTGCACTTTGATAATTCCTCTGAAAAGTTTGGGCAGTGCAGCAGTGGCGTGTAATCAGTAGCTCACAGAGCACCAAAAATCAGGGAGATGTGGACTCAGGAGAGCCAGTATTCCCTATGTGCAGTTGTACTCCACACACTTCCCAGTTGCCAGTTGTGATGACTGGGAGGCAAATCAGATATACACTTTTATGTATTAACGCGGAAGGTTTTTTGGGGTTTTTTTTTGTTGTTTTTTTAAGTCACTCCGTTATTTGTATTATCAGGAAATATGCTGCATACAGATCAGTCAGAAGATGCTGCTTAACTCATAGTACTCTGGGGGGATGCACAAGGAAGATGAGATTTCAGGCTGTAGTTCTAGGAACTACACAGATTTGCAGTCCAAATATCCAGTTTGGGTGATGTTGTTGAAGTGGGATCTCTTAGAGTGGAATTCTGTTTTCATGTCAGAGCTCACAGACTTCTGCTGAGTTTCTGGTACAATCAAGAGGCTCTCCTAGCAGTTCCTAAGGTGGAACTGGGACAACAGAGTCAAATACAGGCTATAGTTTGTCTCCGTGTCTGTGCTGTGATTTCAGTGGAGTTGGGAAACTTTTGAATTTCATTGTGTATTCGGCAATTAAATAGTATAGTTACTGGAATGTTTCATTAACCGCCCTTTAAAAACCTTTTTTTTTCAATCTTTCCTTCTTTTCTAAAAGCAGATAAAATATTTTTAAGCATGTCTGGCTTTTAAATTCTTGTGAGGGTGTATTTAGTCAAAGAAGATGTTGCATTTCCCTCAGAAACGCATTCTCTTTGGGTGAAGGTTTAATCTGAGTGGATGGAATTGAACAGATTATTTAGAACTGCTTAATGAGTAAAGATTGATTAGTCAGGTGTAAAGGTACAGTACTCTTCCTTTCTCTGAAAGCCCATTTCAGATTGAATTCCTCAATTCAATGTAAAAGATTACTTGATCAGTTTGTAGTGAGCTGTAGCTAAATTGTACGTGATGAGACAGGGAGTTCTGTGAAGCATCGGTGTGTGTATATGAGTGAGAGAGGAAGGAGGGAGGGATTTTAGCTTGTTTAGAAAATAAAATGCATCATTAATCTAAATATGCCAGTAGCAGAAGCTGAAAGAACTGTCTCCCAAACAGCATGTCATGAGCCTGCTTTGTTTGCTGCTTTCTGCCAGCTGCAATCACATTTTTGCCTAACTGCTGGTTCGTTTCCTGGCACTTGGATGGACCGGGCACTGCCTCTGCCAGAAGAAGACATTGCAGGGAAAGACTGTCTGAAAAACAGCCACTGAAGGAATAATCTGCTCATATGCAGTGTAGCAGGAATGAAGGGGCAGACAAGAGAGATAGCAGTTCGTCACTGTTCCCAGCTAAATCTGAACACTGCGGAGAGACTTCATGCCCTCTGCCTGGAGTCTTAGAAGAAGATGTGTGTGTGTTCGGTAGTGATGTGGCAAAGCTGGTGGAAGAAAAAGATTTGATAAGAAAAATCTGGCTGCAAGAGCTGGTTTTGTTTCATTTTTATTCCTGTTGGGAGTGATCATTAGAATGATCACCTTTCTATTTTGCTTCCCTTCTTCAAAAGCTGGATACAAAGGTAGTTACAGGACAGAATATGAATACCTAATAATTTCATGTGTTTTTCACCGCACTGTTTTGCATACATTGTGGTTTTCTCCCTTCCCTGAATATAGATGTTTTTCCTTTAAACACTCTGCAAGGGGTTGTTTTGATTTTCTTTCTCTTTTTTTTTTTTTTAAATAGCAAACAGGTCATGCGGGAGAGAGTGCAAAAGCTAAAAAACATAAAGCAAACAGCAATTATGCATAAGAAATGCATGGGGAAATACACATAGACGTACAGGAAGTTTTTAAATAAACCAAGTGTAAATACAGTGGAAGCAGAAGAGGCTGAACTGCTGCCAGGCGAATAATTATGTAATTGATGTGCTTGTCTATGAGCCTGCTTTTTCTGTGGTTTGATATATAGCTCCACTAATGAGGTAGGTCTCAGTCCCAGAATTTGGTCTCCTGTTCCACGTGTAAGCTTTAGTTGTACTGAGACAGCTCTGAGGAATATGCCTGCAGCCTTTTGGAAATGAAGCGCAGCTCTTCTGGGTAGCGCTCACTGTGCCTTGCTGATTTCTGCGCCACACTATTTGCTATTTCACATTCAGGGGAAGATGGCAGTAGGAGTTGGTATAAACAGAAAATTAGAGTCAAGTTGTGCACACAGCGATTCGCCTCTCCTTTCCAACAGGAGTCATGTTTATTTACGTGTATTTCCTGATTGCTTTTGTAACTGAGCTTTCATTGTGCCTTCTTTGCAAATTAGTCATACTCTTCATCTCATACCTAAGTGGAAACTGATCTCATGGGCAGACCGATATGCTGGTGAAGTCCATGAATGTCAGAAAAAAGTATGAGGTTTATAGGTGTGTGACTGCAGGAATCAGGTTGTTTTGCTGTTGTGCCACACCAAAGTACCGGTGTTTTGAAAGACAGTTGAGTCTGAGCTGAATAATGTATTACCTGGGACCAATGAGATGACTCTGGTTGAAAATGGCTTTTACCATTCTGTTTCATTTGAGGATTATCAGATTTTTTTTTTCCCTTGCTTGCTTTCTTAGTTTCTGCTGTCTGAATTTTCTTTGTGTCTTTGTGCTTTCCTTGTAACTTTGTTCCCTCCTCATGCACATGTGCGCACACACACACGCATGCATACACACTTCACAGAAGAATGTTGAGTTTTCCAGGGTCCAGAGCTCCATCATTTTCTTTCAGAGGGGCAGGAAGACAAGAGGTTCCTTAGGTTTTCTGTTTTCTCCTTTGTCTGTATTTGCATCTTGCCATTTCTTGCCCCAGACAAGAATCCCACAAAGCAGTCTTTCTTTGCTCATAGTTACTACTACCTCAGAAGACGTTAGTATTGCAGCAGCCTGCTGGTGAGGGAAACTGTCTCTCAGACCCCCACTCAGTGAGCAGCGTGTCTCTGCCGCGGTCCTAGGGCTTAACACCAACAGACACGTTTTAATGAGTATTTTTTCTGTAGTTGTTAAGAGAGTGATAATTAGTAACAAACAGCAAGACTCTGACATCCTCCTGTTTCCTAGCATTCTGTCTCTTGAATCCCTGTGTATTTGTGTGCTAATTTATGTTCTCGAGTGACAATTAGGAGGCTTCAAATCTGGAAATGCTGCATTTTAATAGGTAAGTTTAAAATAATTAAAAGTGTTTTGCAATTGGTATGCTTTAGACAAAAGCACGAAGAAGACTGGTTTAAAGATACAGACCAGAAGTTCCAGGTGTATATCCCAGAGTTACACGATTGTGCAATATGGACCTGAAAAAGAGATCCAATGAGACGGGACAGCATCTGTTCACTGAGCCAAAAGCACCTGCTTTTCTTCTCTGCCACTTACACATCAAAGCTGGCATTTAAGCCTTTACTGGAGGTATATCGCTTAGTTTTGAAAAGGCACAGTCTTTAAAAAACAGGTCACAAACCATTAAAAGAGCACTGTACTGCCAGAAAACATGGGTTATGTGCATACAGCCTCATATGGGAAGCATGCCACCAGGGTCACTTAAGTGTTACCTGACTCTGGAAGTGGGATTCAGTCGCTTGGAGATGTCTTGTACCCTTGTAGGCATTGTACCATACCCTGCTGCCCACCAACTTCTGGAGGTCCTTCATTGTACCTGGTAGCCCTGTGCAAGTTTCTTACAGCCCGAAGGAGTATAAAGCAGCACTGGGCACCTCTCTTCAGGCCACTGAATTTGGTGGCAGAAGGAAATGGCTGGGGGACTGCTGGAAGAAATGCTGGTAGCTGGGCAGCAATGAAAGCACAGCCAGAGCACAGGATAAAGGGGGAAGTGAGTGAAGCAAATAAAAAGAATGGTGTAGGTGCCGAGGAGCATGCAGATAATTAAAGAAACTTAAAATATAGGAGTGTGATTTTTATATATTGACATGTGTTTCTTGACAGAAAATCACGGTAGCAACTTTTCTCCTGCAGTAACAGAAAAAGTAGTTCAGGCTGGATTTGTCTTTCCATAGATCTTTTCCTCTGTGTAATATGTTGCTGTTCTGTGGGTTAGGTTTGTTGACAAAATTCCTCTCCAAAGGGTTTACGTTCTGCGAACTCACTTATTTGTCAGTACTGTACATGACTAATATGAACAAATTGATGGTTCAAAGTTGTTTTGAAGTAGATTGGTCTTGGCATCAAGACATATTTTTGAGGAAACACAAAGCCAAAAATAGAGGTAAAGAAAATATATGTGGCAGAGCCATGACTGGAGAGTCATTAGCAATGATGTCACTAACTAGGCCATGCTCGGGGAAAAAAAAAAATCTAAGTGGGAAGAAATCTAGCATATGTGTGCTGCAGCGGGAAGCAATATCTGGGTAAGCTACTGAGAAATATCTGCCACATTTATGAATTGAAACAAGAAGGTTATGTATTTAAAAATCTGGCTGTAGAGAGCAAGTCGGCTTCGTGGCCAGAAGCTGAACACGAGCGCTGCTCAGGACGGGGCCAAGGCAGGTCAGCGCTGCTCAGCGTGCCGGGCAAACCTGCGCTTTGTGGCAGCCCAGCCTGGGCAAGAGCCCCTCAAAGTCAGGGGCAAGGAGGGAGTGGGTGAGGACTGAGGCAAGGACCCCAGAGAGAGGGTTTTGCAGGCCCGCAGCCGCAGAAGGCTGGTGCTTGTGCAGTGCTTGGCTGCACTGCCGCGGTGGCTGCCAAGCCGTGTGCTCCGGGCCCGGCCGCAGCACCGGCAGCTGGCCTGGCTCGGCCCTTCCCTGACCTAACGCTGCCTCGGGCATCTGCCCGGTTTGGCTAAGCCTAGAGCTGGCTCTGACTTACGCAGTGAATTACTTACTGTTGCTCTTAATGAGTTGTCGAGAGCTAGGTTAGCTCAGATCTTAGCCAGCAACATGTGGTCAGTACATTTGAATTATTGTTTTCAATTGTGTAAAGAAAGAAGACTGTTGAATACATTGTTTAAGCTGTGTTTCATCTGGCGGTAAAAAGAAATTTCCTTTTCAGCACTGCTGTATGCCTTAATGTCCTCCTTTACTTCTTTGGTATTTTGTAGCTATAGCATCGCTTACAAAATGATGTCTTAAAGTTTTGCAGCTTTTTACACAATAAGACGGTGATTTCTTTCACCAAAGGAGGCCATTGCACTACAAACTGACTTCTCCTACTGCAGCATCTGGAAGTGAAAAAGAAAACCGACCCATTGTGTTTTGTGAGTGCCCCCGGCCGCTGACATTGAGGTGCTGCAATAAGAGCCTGGGAGCTGGCATGCCGGTGCCTGGAGAAGCGTCAGGTCTCGTCCAGGCGCGTGCAGTGGGCTGATGTGCCAACGCGGTGAGCTGACGTGCTGACGCGGTGAGCGGGCACAGTGCAGCGGGAGTGGAGGTTGCAGAGTGACGGGGAGCAGGAGTACTCAGGGTCTCTCTGGTTCTGCATTTAGCTCCAACTCTTTGCAGCAAGTGTCTTTGGTAGCTCTTCTCAAAAATATCAGTCATTTTGGCTGAAGACAGTGTAGTATACGCTTGTACAAGGCCCTGGGGTCATCTTTTTTCTTTTCCTAGCTCTAAATGGCAAAGTATGTGGGACACACTTATATACTTGAAACAGGCGTTGCAAAGGCTGGTATTAGCAAGATATTGTGACCGAAGAATAGTTATTAAGACTTTGCCGTGAGGAAGAAAGGTGGATTAAAACTTTTGCAGTTAATCAAGTTAGTTACATAGGACATTAAATCAGCATCCAATCAAGATCCATAAATAAGTATGTCACAAAACATACTTATTTAAACATCTTGTTGTAGATCAAAGGAAAAAAAATACTGTTGGGAGTACTGCTTGGGAATATAAAGGCACTATGACTGTTTCAAATCTGCTTTGTGAGGGTAGTTTTGATACTGTTGGGTGCTAATGTTTCTTGACAAAAAGATGTGTAGATGTTGTCTAATATTTGTGTATCAGTGGCATTACTAACCTTCTGAAATCAGAAAAATTAGATCTGCTTCATGTAACCCCTTTTGAAAAAAAACCAAAACAAACCAACCTATGTTTCTTTAAATTTGTTATGCTGTTATTCTTTCATTTTTTCTTGATACATTCCATACATTCCATACCTTTTTTCCTAAACTTGCAGAGGATCAGTATGAAGCTGACTATACAGTATTTTATCCTTTCTGAATAATCATTTAAATTTACTCAGCTTTGTTAATTTTGATACTTACGCCTTCTCTGCATCATTTGTTACTCTCTGCCTGGTATTTAAGCATTTTGTTTGCTCCAGCTGTATATTGGGAGAAATCTTTAAAATCCTTAGATGGCCATGGGTGTTTGACTGATTGATTACCTTCTCTTGTCCAGTTTTCCCTTTTTTCCCCCCATTAAACACAAACATTGTATTCATGCCTATTCTTTCTGGTAGTTACCCTTAGTTCCCTGCTTTGAGAAGCTATTGCAGAAGCGCTCATTGCTGCAGCCACTGCCTCTCTGACATGTAATTTGTCAAGTTCAGGTGGTTTGGGGGTTTGTTTGGCTAATATCATGGTAATGGATAAATATCACTTACAAATTCTGTTTTTGTCCTTGACAAGGTGAAGTTACTAAGACTTATTTGCAGCCTGTAAGAGGAGATGTCTGGAGGTGAAGTCCAGTGCTACTAAAGCATTAGTCTATCTGTCTACTTCTTAGTGATCATTGCTGTCGGATGGGAAGACCTGCGATACCTGTTCCTATCTCATCATCTAAGAATTTATTCACATAAGTCTTAACCAGCATTGGTCTGAGCTGGAAGGAGGAGGGAGACTTAGATTTACACTGCCAGAACAAAGACAGACATGCCTGGGAAGTTCACGTTGCAGTTAAACATGCAAAAGAAAAAAAAAGACCATGAATGCAAATGGTAGGTAGGTATGAAGACAAGCTGACTAAACAATGAGCTCTTCAGTTTCCACTAGCAGAAATGTCAGTATTTGGACAGAGGACGTTTTGCTTTCGTTTTCCTTTTGTTTTTATAGTTAATGTTTTTTAAAAATAAGGTGTTTTCTTGTTCTGTTCACACTGGTTTTGAACTTTCCATTTCAGTGCTTTACAGAAGCCTTTTTTCACCGTCAGCACTGCTAAGGGAAGTTTCTATAATGTGATCTTTTCACACACTAGGATCCATGCTGCAGAGGACAAATCTGTTGCAGTAGTCCTCTGAATTTTGGGGGTTGAATAATCTCCCTAAATGGAAGAAGTAGTGAGGCTAATGAAGTCTCCTTAAAATACATTAAGAGCTCTGATTTCTATATAGTTAAGTTTCTTTAAATAAACAAAAAAGTGAAGAGATACAATTTTAATTAAATATCAGTAAGATTCTTATTTGTCTATACGTGAATCTGGTTGCATAGCATTGCTTATACCTGGAGAATGACTGCAGGAATGTCAGAAAAGTAAAAGTAGAAAAGTTGAAACCCATTTTTTTTTAATATTGCTTTTTCTTCCTTACCCACAATGAGTATTTCAGTCCCATGCTATGAATTTTATTGTAAGTACCCATTTCAAAATATTCTTTTACCTACACTGATATAGTCTGTCCTCACATATTTAATTTCAGGCCTCCAACCCTTTGAAAATGCAGTGTTTTCAGTCCTCAGCATTCAGATTTCCATCAGTTAAGTTCCCCTTTCCAACCTCAAAACTGAGACAAAAAGTGCTATAGGTTTTTTTTCTTTGTCACTGTTCTTGTGCGAGACTTGAAAGTGTAGTCATTTTAAGATTTCATTTTTTTTCATAAGGCTTTTTTTTTTCTTTTTTTTTTCTTTTTTACCCCAGAAAAAGCTCTGAGATCCAGAAACATTTTCTAAGGAAAACTGAGGTTCATACGTAATTACTTAATTTTTTCTTCCTCCACAGTGTCCTCTCACCCCCTGAGCACTTCTGTCTAGCTGCTTGACATTCAGATCATCTCTTATCTGAGGACTTGTTTTCAGAGAAGAGATGGATGTCTTCCCCTCAGCCCTGTCACTGACCTTGGATGAGCCCAGCACCCTCACTGTTTTAAGAGATTGCTGGAGCATCCCACAGCCATTGAACACTTTGTCATCCATCCCACAGGCACTAGCCAGAGCATCAACAAGGTGTGAGGATGTACAACTTCTGAGGCAGGATACTAAATAGGTGAGGTTTTATTTCAAGAAGGACTTGCAGAGCTGTGTATCCTCCAGTCTAATTTGTAGTGGTGTTTGCAGGTGGGAGGGATGGGTACATATCAAAGTCAAGAGGGAGAAAGCAAAACGACCAACTTGCTAAATACTTTGAGTTTTCCAACCCGAATTGGACCTTCCATCCCAGTCAGGTTTTCCAGTTATGTTTATGAGAAGTTAATCAAGGCCAATACATGGAATTTCTGGATACATTCAAGATTTTTATTACTTTTCCACGATATGATTCCAGGTTACAAGATTAACTATGCCTGTTAAAGAATCCCAACAGAAATTTAAGACAATAACTGTACTGTGTTGTCAGCCTTGTCTTTTCCCTCTCGGTTGTTTCATGTGTTTCTTTGAAGCTTTTCTTTTTTAAACTATCTTTTACATTGAGGAAATGAAACTTCCAAATTAAGTGTGAAATAATTCCTTTGTATAACTTCTTACAGTTCTGCTGTCTTATGGATATGCGTGTTCTTTGAGAGATGAGCGGTTGGTTTTTCTCTGAAAACTCATTCTCTCATACTTTGTACGTGCTAGGCAAAAGCCCTTGTACCTTTTCCCTTTCTTCTTCTTCTCACTCAGTGGAGTATTAATGAATTATTCATCCAAAACACTCCGAAGACAAAGCATAGAAAGGAGGAATACCTGCATTCCCCAAGACTTTAATTTTGCAGTGCTTTTCACTTAAAAACAAAAAACCTTGAAGTGATACATGCATCCAGGTCTGCGAACAAGCTCTATCGAATAAATAATAAGTCATCCTGGGAAGATACGTATGTGGGCTTTAAGTGCAGGAGCTGTTGACTTCAAAGCACAGCTACTGGTAATAAGTATGCCATATTAGGCCTTGTAAGTTGAATATAAAAGAGCCAATTCTGTATGAAGAAGCTGAGCTTTTTTATTTTGCAAACCTATAGTTGTCTTTTCTCTTGATTTATTCTCTTATTTGTCTACATTTTTTCCTTATTTCCTTCGTTGTGGTGCTTGCATGTAGAAATCTGTGATTGTTAGTGATCGTAACAGAGAGAAAGCCAATAACTATGTCTGCTTGAAATCTCTGTTGTTCTTCTGGGACCAACATTACCAATACAGCATTAATTTCAAAAGAGAAGTCTTTTAGAGAGTTTGGTTTGAGCCTTTATGCTTGATTGTGTCACACATGATTCTTAATGTTTTTAATATTTTGTTAAAACAGGAAAATTAGAAAATGTGAAAGAAAAAAAAAAGGGGGGAACTTAAAGATTTTTCTCATATTGCTTTAAAATATTTCTGATTGCAGCCTGACTTCTGTTAGTCTAGAGAGCTATTGTGGAAGAAAAATCGTAACTGAGAATAAAATAAATTGTGAAGTTTTTGCCTCGGTGCAAGTTTTTTTGCATTTGCGTATAAATTAGTCTCAGGGTTCAAATATGCATTGTAGAGTTTGGAGAGTTGTCAGCATTCGTACCACCTTGCTTTTTTTTTTCTGCTGCTGTGCTTCAGAAGTTAAAATAAAGGCATGGAGAATTGTATTTCTCCTAACACAAATAAATGAAGTCCTTTCAGCTCATAAATGATGCATTTGGCCTTTTCAGTTTTATGGTCCTTAACTATTATTCAGGGTGATCGTGAAGAAAATTTCTAGTACCTGAAAGGGAGTCCTGTTGCTATTGAATCTTACTGCAAGTTACATTGCCTTGCTTCTCTTTTTTTCTTTTTTTTTTTTTTCCCCCTACTGAAAAAATGTCCTGTGGTAAATGTGAAAATATCAGTAGAGGGCTTGTTTCTAGACAGTGCAGAAAGTTATTTTCCTTCTTAGTGTAATCTTACAGTAAGTACTTTTCATTCATCTCATGAATTTTGTTGGCTCAGAGACTCAAGATTCAGGAGAGATCTGCCATTGGAGCATAATGTGATGAACCATTATAGTATTAATTTGTATATTTAATGTGATTCATAATATGTCCATTGTCAGTAGTGATCTTTGCAATTAGAATTATAGTACAGTTCCCATAAATGTTTTCTTTGTCTGGATCCAGTCCTCCTTTGTCTGTTCTCCACTCTGAAAAGCCTGATCTGAGCTGATATTAAAAGACCAAGTTCTGCTGCATCTTATTTTAAAGGCTAAATGATTTAGGAAAGATGGAATAATGTTCTTTTAATCTAAAACACGGAAAACATTTTGGTTCATTTTTAAGTAAAAAAACAGTATATGTCAAATGTGGAGTGATTTGGATAGGAAAATGCATAGAAATGGCAGAACACTTCATAGGAATTTTTGTAGAAAGTTTCATTTTTCATTCTTCAGCAATATTTTATTAGTATTTTTAATGGAAATTGAAATATTATTTTTTTCAGTCTAGGTTGATTCATTCTAGAGGGAACAATTTTTTAGTTGTCTGGTCTGTCATTAGGTCCATAATACTCATGGTAGTTGTTTCTTTTGGTAGATTCCAGCCACTTTTTAGTCAGAGAAGAATGCACAATGCTGTTCTGAGCAAAAAGCCTATAATAATGATGATACAAGTTGTAACCAATTTTCTGAGATGGGCTGTAACAAAGTTACTCATTTCTAAATGCAGTTAGAGAGTAGACATCAAAGAGAAGTAAATATACTAATACTTCAAATCTGTTTAGGAGAAAAAATGATGTTTTTACTTAAATATACCTATATTTTCCATTAATATGGAATGTGATTCTAATATAATGTAAGCTAATATAATATAAATTGCTACATGTGTACTGGTAGCTGGGTTAGGGGTTGCTTGTAGTTTGATACTACAATAACGCCCATAAAATGATGCTTTTCTCCCTCCCATACTCTTTTATGGATGCAATAATCTGTAACCCTGCAGAGCAGCCTTGGTTTATAAATGACTACAGCCAAAAGGCATGGAAGGTGCAGAAATGTTTGGTTCGTGCTTTGTCCCAATAGAGAAAACTGGCCTTTTAAGTCCATCTTACTAATAACAGGATTGTGGGATGAAAGTAGGCAGACAAATGGAAAATATACAGGTTTTCTTTGTTCTTTGTTTATTGGATGTTAGAAAGCTGATTTCCGTTGTTTGTGTAGTAAATCTAGGAAAATAAATGCATACAGAACAACCTTCCTCAAACATAAATGCCTGAGCCCTCATGCACAGAGCGTGGTGTGTGATATGGCAGATGCATAGAAGGAGTTCATCCACCATTTCTCCTGGCTTAGACTGAAATTAGCATTAAAATCTCTCTTGACAAAGAAGAGGTTGGACTAGAACCTCAGCTAAAATTTTTGAGGTCTACACATATGTCTAAAATGACATTAAGAATATCTTCACTACAGAAGATATTTAATCATAAGAAAGACTGTTCTGGACTAGCTTTTAAAATCAATTTGGGGGATGTTTGGAAATTCGGCCCCATAGGTGGTATCTTCCCATGCTGTTTAGGTAAGGACTTAATCCTCAGAGGCTGATTGTGTTCAGATCCAAGGATTTGGCTCAGAACCCATTTTACTTGTTAACGATGCAAAAGTGCAGGAACTTTGCAGGTTCTTTGCAGCCAGGAACAACTGAACTATATACTTGTGGAGAAATCAGCCAGGCTCCCTCTAGTTAAACTGCAGTAGAGGAAAAGTTGTACACATGGAACTTGACTCTATTTCCATTGAAGTCAATGAATTTTCATTCCAAGAAGAATAAGATCTGTTGTGTTTTTCCTTTCAACATGGGAAATGAGCGTGTCTCAAGATTTTTGAACTCTCTGAAGCATAGTTGGAGATTTTTTTCCGTTTGGTATAATCTCTGCTTCCACTTTCTGAATCTTTTTGTTTGTTCAAAATTATTATTGGCATTGTTAGAAAAAACACATGCACTAAATTGGGTGAGGTGGTGGTGAATTTTTACAGAGCTATTTAGTTGCCTGACATAACCGCAACAGTACACTTCTGTATCACTAAAGGCATCAGACAGAAAATTATTTACATAACTTTAGCTAGAACTAAAGACACTGGATTTGTGATTTCAGAGCTGGTTTTATGACAGTATAAATTCATGGCTCTGCTACAAAAAAAATCTGAAACTGTATTGTTTCGTTGAATATTGCTTGTAAATTTTGTGTGGCAAAGAACCAAAACATCCCTAGGAAGCTGTATGTTTGCTTTTCCTTTTATTAACAGGCTGTTGGCTAAATAAATTTCCATTGTTGAGTGACTAAGACAGTCAAATATTTACGATGCAGACATAGAACAGTTCCTCTTAAAGTCTGCGTAAGAAACATCTGGCCAAATGACTGAACGTCTTTTATAACAGGGAATTTCTGGGATTAATGGTCAAGGATTCTGACTAATTGCAGGCACTAACTCTTAATGAGTGCCAAATGTGCACCTGTTCGCCTCTCTCTCTAGCTCCTCCATAAATGTGTTGCATGGATGATGTTCTGATGGGTGGTTGTTTTGTACTGTAGCTTGAAGGTCTTTTTTCCTGCAGCTCCATTTTATTTCACACATCTGGGCACATCAGGCACACAACAGGATGTCAGCGCTGTTACTCAGCTGTAATCTGGTGGCCCTACATATGCTCTAAAGTGGCTCCTTAGGCTATACTTAATAATTCTTGTTGTACTTATTGCTCTGTATTAGGCAATATAGTCAACTGTTTTGTCAGTATTTGTCAGTTCATCAGAATTGCAGTGGTTCTGTTCTGAGATGCCTTCCCTGCCCTCCAGCACGTAACATTACAGTCTAAACAAAGGCAAGAGATTACACTCACAATTTGGGGTCTGGATCACTACTTTTCTCATTTTAGATGGATTTAATGCCACTGCAGGGAAGCGAGCACAGGGAGAAGGTGCTCTACAAATCACGGTCCCTGCCTGGCAATGAAATTTGCAGAGAATAGGCCTCAAATACCCCTTCCAAGCCCAGTCAGTGCCCTGATTGCTGAGTTACCTGTGCTAAGCTGTGCCTTCGCCCTCAAGGTGCTAAACAGGCTTACAGAGGGAAATTCCCTCATCTGCACAGTCCCTACAGACCAATTTAGGCCAGGGCCTTCCTAGGTGTTTGGGAGACTTCCAGCAAGCATGCAGATCTGTTGCAATGTGTGTATACATATGCAGGATAGCCTACCTATGCAGTGAGTGTCGCCGTACAGAGAGAGCCAAGTGCCACCCTGCGCTTGCAGTGTAGGCTCCCGTGCACCTGGGTAGCAATAGGTCTCCTGGCTGTAGGGATCTTCAAAGGTGGAGCAGGGTTGTGAAGACATCACTGCTTGGGTCCTCAGGACAGAGACAGAGTAGGACAGGACTTCTTACTGACAGCTTTCCTCAGGCGCGAAGTAGCAGGAAGGCAGTCCTGTGAAAATGTTAGGCTTTAATATTATAATGCAGATATGCTAGAGAGATAAAAGTGAAACAAAAAAAATCTAGAAAGGATAGCCTTATGGGCAAGTCGCTTGCTGATAAGGAAACTGGTGAGCTGAAAGTAGTGGCCCTTATCCTCAGTTTAGGATTACAAGAAATGAGTTGTCGAACTGAAAATCAATAAGGTGAAACTTTCACTTAACTCTCTAATGACTTCTTAAATCCATAAAAACTTCCTGTTGTGAAATGTGGTATGGTATATTCTGGGGTATGACATTCAGGATTGCATACTTCGCAGTACCTTTGTGCACATCTCCTTTCTCTTTTGTACTAAGGAATGTAGGCCTTACTGTACTTTATAATACTTACAAAATACTTAGTCACACAGGATAATGATTTGTTTCTGAAGCCCAGACAAAACAAATAAAGATTCTTAGCACCTGTGTAAATGTGATAAATTATGAAGAGCATACTCGGGTCCTAATTTTGAAAAGCCGATGTATTGCAGTGATGTTTTCAGCTTGTTGGTGTCCAGCTGCTCTGGAAAAGCAGCAGCTGCTGTGCTTCATTGCCTGCTTCTTTCCTGAAAGGTGCTTTATGATTTAAATCACTTATATGGGTGGAGAAAAGCATGTCTCTAATTCAGCAACAGCCATTTACATTGACTCAACACCAAGAAATAAAACCAATTGAAAAGGATCACCACAAGAACAGAGAAGAATAAACTTCACTAATAAAAAGCTGCTGAAAGCAAAATAAGAAAAAGATTATATGCTACCGGGGTTTAAGCCTCTACTTCAGATCATAAACAGCATACACGCAGTTTTATGCAATTAAAAGTAATGAAAAGTGTTGTTTGGTGGTTTGTTTTTTTGGTGTTTGTTCTGTTTGGGTTTTTGTAATGCAAGTTTTTGTAATATGCTTTGCTTATAGGTGTAGAATAATCTCTTAAATCAGAGAGCAGCATCTGTGTGCTATGTGGGCGTTTTAAGCAAAGAGCGGACTGTCACTGCATGAAATCCTTTTGCCTTTTTTGGCTGGAGAAGAAATGCTTCCAAACTCAGTGCAAAGGCAAAAGGGCGACCAGACTGTACAGCCTTATATTTGTGACTCTTTAAGCCATGTTCTTTTAGCAGAGTGTGGCATGGCTAGTGGCTAGCTTCCCCCCCCCTCCAAATCAGATTATCTAACAGTTAATCTGTTTTGTTGATGTGCTGAGCGACAGCAGCTCATTCAGGAACAGACTCGGGGCGGGAGGGGGGAGCACTTCTGAGAGCAAGCTGTTTCAACCGAACATTTTCCTTTTAGTGATTCGTAGGATTAAATTTCAGGCTGTTGCCTATGGAACTTGGCATTAACAGCCAACACGTTCATCACGTTAGCTTTTCTCCTCAGCTTCCCTGTGGAAAAAAATAGAGCCATAGTTTATCACCATCATTCTCCCTTGACCAGCTTACAAGGCTGCGATTACCCTTTTTCGTCACCTTTTAATACTGACCAAAACCTAGGTGCTTAAATTCACAGTCCCCTCACCTTTCTTCCTTGTGTCTGTTTGTGTTTCTTTTCAGCATATACAGAATAGTTCTGAAATGAGCTGGAATTGATCTATGCTGCTTTTAACCTCCTTCCTTTCTAGACATGTAATTATTATTTCTCAGCATAGGTGTGTATGTAACCATCCATATTCAAGCTATGCAGCAAGCCTATTTCCTCCTCACCTAGAGGAAAGGTGGGAATACATTTTGTTTTGTTAGCATTTGTTGCACTGCCTTTCTCTTGTTTCGTTTAAGTCCATTACTCTGTCGATCCTGATATGGCTGCTGAATACCAGTTTATATAGTGCTTGGTAGTTTGTATAACATCTGAATGATGAAGCTTCTTGTAGTAGTCTTTCTCTCTTTTCATGACATATAGGGGGCAGGGAAGACCTCAGTCTAATTAGAGTGAATGAATCTGTCTCTTATACGTGCTGCTCAGAGGCTTTGCTGTCTTTTATCCATATTACTGTCGCAGCTGAGGAGCACATCACAAGGGCACCCTGGTGTGGACCCCGAGTGCTTTATCTATATAGATTACTGCAGTGTGTTCATACAGAGTGAATCCAGACTCTGCAGCTTCAGCTTTCACAAAGCCTCTTCACAAGGGGAAAACAAATTATGTTAGCTAACATGTAGCAACCATCAGCAGGTAAAAGCCTAATGAAATTAAGACGATGTGCAGTTCTCACAGATTGCAGCAAGTGCTATGGGGAAACTGAGAGATAATCAGCGTCTGGTAATAGGCACTAAAACTACAGATACTTTGCCTTTTCCACAAATGCATTTTGCTTTAGTCTATGTGTAAATGGTGTAAGAACATATTTTGACATCACAGAGACGAGATTTCAGCCAGTACAGACAGGGCTGAACTAATAATAGTGTAGGGGACAAGCCAAGAACTAGACAATCTTGCCAGCAAAACAGGAAACCTCAGCATGGAGTCACAGGGTCATAGTGTATATATTTTATTTGGGAATGCAGTGTTTGCTTAGCTGGACCTGCTAAACTTGTCCTAACCACTGCAGGGAAGTGTCCTGTCTCATTATATACCTATGTTGTTTGTGTCTTGATATTTCTGTCCTTGGAGAGTATATAAATTGCATACTTCCCACCATAGTGTTTAGAAGATCCTGAAGGCAATAGATTGGGAGATGCCAAGTGGCCTTTTGAAAGGGCTCAGTGGCGCAAAATGGTGGGAGAAGCTCTGATTCTGGTAGTGAAAAAGAGGGCATGGTGTCCCGGTATGAATGTGATGGCTTCAGGGACTGTCCGGGGCTGTGAGTAGTCCAGGAGCCACCATAGTCAGGAAAGAGTCCCCTTGGGCTACTGGATCAATAACAAGTGGATTTTTAGCTTCTAGACAAACAGCTAGAAGGTGTCACAAATAAACCTTCTCTGTGATCAAAGGTGGTGGTCCACCATCTCCTCTCTAGTCCATTTCCAAAGGATGGCAAACGTCAGTGGCTGGAACAGTCCAAGTTCTTGAATCTTGTATTTCACAGAATCACAGAATCACAGAATAGTAGGGGTTGGAAGGGACCTCTGTGGGTCATCTAGTCCAACCCTCCTGCCGAAGCAGGGT
>Ga0065711_1027823_pt1 | contig 45722 bp, 21 predicted proteins | sample Hoacrofraction12_FD_59098 | JGI IMG/M metagenome (GOLD analysis project Ga0065711, IMG submission 59098) | Hoatzin crop microbial communities from Cojedes, Venezuela - Epithelial fraction 12 v2 (version 2) | ecosystem: Host-associated > Birds > Digestive system > Esophagus > Crop | place... | reverse complement strand
GGGGGGGGGGGGGGAAGGCAATCTCAAATAATAAATAATGCAGACACTCCAACATACCTTTGAAAGCTTCAGTCCGTTATAATTTAATGTTTGAAATGCTACGCTGTTCCTTTGGAAGCCTATCTCTCCACTGCCGAAGATGGTCTGTCTTCTTAGACACTTGAATAATATCTCTCCTCCTCTTGTAACATCTTCTTTGACTACTCCTCATGCATAGTAATGCTAATAATCTTGCAGCTTTCAGTGACATTTTTCTTCCTTTAAATGAATGCCTGGTTTTATGCAAGGCTGTTTTGTTCAGCACCTCGGCTCCTCATGCCTCTTTCCCTGTGCAGTGTACCTGTGTACATACAAATGGCTATTTACTGCTGCCCATTATGAGCTGTTCATGTTCCATTTAGCAGCATGCAGGAGAATCAAACTAATTGATTACCTATATTATATAAAGAGTAGCAAAGCATAAATGATGCAGTCAAGATTAGCTCACTATTATGTTGAATATTGTACAAATATATATGTAAGCATAATCCCTCCCCAAAGAACTTATACCATCATTAACTAGGGACCTTTTGCATGTGAAATGGACTTGATACCCGCCAGATTATAGAGTGGATAATACTATGTGCAGTCATGTAGAAGGATACTACATTTCATACTACCTGACCACCACAGAGTTTTACAGTTCTTTCCTCAGAGAAGATGAATTCAGATTCTATCACCTCCTACATGTAATAATGTAAATATGGACAATAGATAAGTATTAAGCTCATTTGTCAAGGGAAACTAGGCAATTCATCTCAGGTCATGAAGCAAGAAAGGATGAGAAATGCAAAGAGAATCCAAAATTTAACTGTTAGTCCAGTCCTGTAACTGGTAGGGAGCACACTAATGTGCTTTGTGCTTCTAAGTTATTTTTAAGCACCTTCTCAGTCATCATTAAATGTTAAAAGGATCTTGTATCTTTTGGAAAGGGTGTCGTTGAAGATCCTGACTGTTTCCAAAGCTTCCTGAAATAGAAATCCTCACGTGTAAATGGCCAATATAGGATTTCAAATGCATTTTATATAAATAATTCTGGTAGGAACCCTGGACTAAAATCATTCTGATGGCTTTGATACAAGTGCACAGTTGGTCTATGAACTTGCAGCCACTGCAAAGAGTAATCACATTAATCTGAACACTATTCCAATGGCAGCTGACAAAGAAATGAACACCAAACTAGTCAGCTCAGGCCCCTCGTGCTTATTTAACCAGTCTTCCTGCTGCACTTAATACTATCGCTATAAAAAACAGAGATCTCTTCTGCTTAAATACAGTCTTGAAACCAAGTCGTAGGCTGCATTCTCAGAAACAGTCACCTACCATTAAACATGAGAAGCAAATTATAAGCAAGAACTTAGAATAAAGGTGAAACGCAGACACCTTCAGAACATTGAACATGATTACAGCAAATGCCATCATTCGCTTTTCCTTTGAATTGATGTTAACAAGTAAAGCATTTTACTTGTCTTTGTTTACCGGGAGAACATGAATACTGCATAAACTACATCATCTTGCCAACTAAGCTTTGTCTACAGGATGGCAGCTTGTTCTAACTATGTTTACGCTTTCAAAGAGTTGAAAGCTCAGTGGTTGAGCAGGAACAATTTGGGATGCTATATACATGTGAAACGTGCTTTTCATTAAATAAATACTTGAGAAAACCTTAAATGTTTCAGCCTGACATTGCCCAAAGATCTGCAGCACCACTCAACAGGATCTATCCATCTCCAACACATGTTTCATGAAACACCCGAAGTGCTGTGGGAGCCAACGTCCTGGTCTAAACAGCAGCTTCCTAAGGGATTTAGAGCCGCCTTTCCCCTGGCAAAGAAAGATGGTAACAGACACCTAGGAAGAGGATCACAAAAGTGGTCAGGTCTTTCTGAGGTGCTAAAGCACCACCAGGCAACCAGCAATACCCTGCCTGGCCCTTCTACATATTCCAGCTTCCCTAATTTTGCCTGCAGAAGCCCCTCTGGCTCGCAGGCCAAGCAGCTGCTCCGAGCCCTGCAGCCTCCCTTGGATGAGCCAGCTGCCCCATGCCTTGGCGGTGTTACACCAAACCTCCCAGCGCTGGGTCCTGGTGGAGCCTTCCTGTCGTGGGTTTATCAGACTCCAGAAAATACAGCACAGACAAGCAGTGCTTTCTTAACACTTACAGTGCCTGAGAGTTTCACAGGGCTACACAACTAAAATTTGGGGGGGAGTTTATACGCAAAAACTTCAAGGTGCCTCTGAATGCCAGCACAGCTACAGCACTAAGTGGGCTCCTTGTGGATATTCTTGCAGAAAAAACACAGAGTGATGTTGCAGAGGAAGCACCTTGCAGTACTGTGTGCTGTTTACTGGGGACAGAAAAAAGCCCCATCCTTACTCTCCCGCCAGGCAAGCGTAGGGACTTCTGCCAATTGAGCGCAAGCTGATCTAAACTTCACTGTTTCAGTCTGCCTATAGTGGGTTGGTTCTCCCTCCAAAGCTGGAAGCTGGCTGGAGACCCATTGTTAGGACCTACGGATTGAGAGGAAACTGGAACAGTTTCCACTGTTTTTGTGCAAAGTCAGAGCCTGGCTTGTGAAAGAAATGACAGCATAATATCGAAATGTATCTTTCAGTCAGCCCGAGGACGAAATACCATGGGTGCTTCCACCTTGCTTGAACAGCACAACTCTGATGTCCCATTTCCCATGGATGCAAAATAAGAAAATGATATGCCTATGTTTGGTTGCTCTGTCTAATACAAACTGGGCTGTGCTCCACAGATTACCGAATAAAATCTTAGCATCAAGTATCACCATGCTGTGTGCAACATCTGGAAAAAGGTTATGGAGCAATTTTCATTATTTTTACAAGAGAAGAGAAAACTGCAAATGGCAGAAGGTTTAAGAGAGAATTCTAACAGATTGTGCATTGTCGGGGACTGTCTTTCCAGCTGTGGCAAACCTGATAATAAAACACAATCACCCCGAAGCTCAAACATCAGCAGAAACAAGGCAGCCCCCATTGGAGAGCTTCCATGCAAGACAGGCTTTCAAAATGGCAGCTCCCCACAGGTAAGAAGCAGTCTGGATGCTTTGGGAAAAGTCTGAAAACATTTAAAGGATCAAGGTATAGCCTTGAGTGAGATAGTCTTTTTTTTTGTTTCTTTGGGGGAGGTTTTCCTTGGTTCATGCATTAAATAAAAGAGAAAGCAGACACTTTACTTGTAAGAATATCCTTGATAAACATATATTCTTAGGAGAAAAAAAGTGAGGCTGATTAGAAGCAAAAACAAAGGAGACAGGAGGAATTCTAGGGACAAAATGTTCTTGACTGGCTACGGAGAAAAAAATCAAGAGCTGCAAAACAGCAGCCCCTGTTATTTGCAAACACGTACCAAGGAGGCTGAGAATAGATCCACTGACAGCTGCAGCCTAATTGATAGGAGACTCGCCTAACAGGTTGTCAGACTGCTGCGTGGCTTCAGTCCAGGCCACGTTGCTGGCGGCGCAATGTTAGCAACACTGACAAACGTTTACTAAAAATAAATAAAAAAAAAATATTCCAGGGCAAAGGGAAATATGGCTCCAAGTGACTACTCGCAAAATTGTGTTAGATCTCTAGGAAAGAGGAAAGTAAGCGGCAAAACGTGTGAGAGTCCCCCCAGGGCCTGCAGGACAGACGCAGGCAGCCTGCCAAGGCACTCCAGGATTGTGCTGCCTGTCAGGAGCATTGGCTCTGGGTGTGCTGAGAGCAGACCTCCACAGAGGCAACAAAAATAACTACCAGATCAGCAAAGAGCACAATCAAGATAGTTGACTAGCTGCAAAAGAAAATGCTATTTGATGTACAGAGATGGATCTGTTCAATGGTAGGAAGGAAACCACAGGGGCAAGTCTTTGAACTATTCTTTTACTTACCAGGAAAAGGATGTCTGGCTTCCTTGGCTGGTGGGGATGGGAAGCACTGTGAGAGAGCTGGAAGTGGCTTAGGTACAGCCCTCAGCCCACCGCATGCACCACACTCCCAGCCAGAGAGTCACATTTGGGATTCTTTGAATGTATACATGCTCGGACAGAAAGCATGAAAGAATCGTTGGCCTTGAGCTCCCAAGGCAGCAATGCATCCAAGCAAGCTGCAGAGCAGACAGGTGAACAAGAGAGCGCTAAAGCAGAGGGAGGGGGAAAAAAATGAGAGAAGCCATACGGATGAAAGCCTGCTAGGACTGTGAAGGCTGCTGTCTTTGAAGGAGATTCACCCTTGGGAAAGCTGAGACTCTATGCAGGAGGGAAACAGTCTTCTGAAGGTAACACCTAGCACTATCAGCAACGCTTAGAGTAGGAATATCACTGTGCACGCATGCCCAGAGGGACCTTGAGCCGTAGGTACAGAGTCCCTCTGGATTGACTAGCACTACTAAACAGACAAGTCAAGTCAATGCCTGAAGAGAGCCCTTCCACAGCAAGGGGAACAGAGCAGAAAAAAACAGCACTGGCTGAGCAGTCTGTCTTCAGTTGATCTCCAGCTCTCCTCGTTGGCTTGGGGTTACTGCACTTCACACGTCTCAGTCAGTCTCTGGCTAATAGGGAAGATAATCAGCAAATTAACACATTCAGAATTCATTCCTAAAAATACTTCATTAATTTCCATAGAAAGGAACTTCAAAACAAGCACTTTCTTTACTTGGTCACACCATGATATTAATTTCTGTCTCTGAAAACATCCGAAAAGATTGTGAAATCTCTGTGAACAATGTTTCGCAGAACTGACCAAGTGATTTTACATTACAAATAAACTCATAAACCACCCTGTCTTTGCATGCTGCAAAACAAAGGCAAAGTGCACCGAGGAATCATTTGCTGCTCTCTCCTTTGCAGAAAAGTGACATTAGGTCTTTATGATCCCTGACTTAAAACTCAGAGGGCACTTTTTTCCCACAACAACATACAGAGGTCTAACACAGGGCCACCATGAAAATTAACGGAGCAGCCACATGGCGAACAGCCCTCTAGGGTACTCTCAATAGATGCTCCTCAGCACTTAGCAAATCCGTGGGCAGCTACAGGAGAACAAGAAAACTACTAGCAAGCCAGGGCAGTCTGGATGAGGGGAGTTCACCACAGCCAAGGGTGCTGCTACATGAGAGTGAGAGACTGTCAGAAATGGGTTTCAGAGGTGGGTTTCTGCAGCCTTTTCTGAAATCCCAGCCTCTCATCACAATCTCCCCCTGAAGAGCAACTATTAGCAGACACTTCTTTATTAGGTGAGTTCAGCAACATGATTTCAAATATGGGAAATCGGGAATAACAAACAAGAAATTCAGAGCAAGGATCATGAAACAAAAAGTTACCAATAAAGGGAGCCAAAATTCTCAAGAGGCTTGTGCTTGTGGATGCATGTCTACATAAAAATATCCAGTTTGTGCATGCAGACAGATGAGAAGGCTTTCTGATAATTACAGTAGGAGGGGAGCCTATTTCCAAGCTTTACAACCAAGCACCTCTGGACTGTGCATATTCTAAGAGTATCAAATGAAGAAAATTAAATCATTCAAAACTCTGCTACACATTCGCAGCCCCAGATCTGGCTTAAAATGTTAAATACCCTATCTCCTATTAACTGTAATGAAAACCCAGTCCCTGGATTATGGGGACTGTAAAATCCTGTTGAAAGTTTGCCTTCTGCTTCGTAAGGCCCAGTACTTAATACAGTTCAAGGTGCTGTGTGGGAGAAAAGGCTGTAAACAGAACCGCTGTTTTTGTATTGTTTATGAAATAAACTCCCTGAAGAGTATACTTGCATCACATTACTGCAAGAGTGGCATTACTGCTGGTGCTGGAAACCAAGCACCTCAAATTTTCATACAGAAAAAGACCCTATAAAAGACCCCGACCCAGACTGGGTGAAATTTAGAAGCATTATCCCCTTATTGACTTTAATAGAAACAGGATTGAGCTCTATAATCAGCTTTTATTTAAGGCAGACATGCTCTTATGTACTGTGGTTTTGTAACTTCACTAGACCTTACAAAGCATTAACTTGTTTTGAATTCACACCACTACTCCTTAAATAGTGGACTCTCACCCCAGAAACTCAGGACACTGAAACACTGACCTCCTGCATCCAGTGATTTTGATCATGAGTTTGCATCCCAGAACCGCAGGTCAGGTTTAGATCTCAGCTCAGTATATGAGCACATAGTGGGAGTGAGGAGTTATTTTCTAGGGCACATGAGTCAAATGCTCCATGCTGATAGAGAAAATGGTATGGTTACTGAATGTAAAGGAGTTGCTGCTTTTTTACAGCCAGCCCACTTCAGCAGAAACCTCTGTAGGAAATAATGTAGAATCACTTTCTCACCGAGCAAACCACTGAAAGATCCTGCTTATTGACAGGGAGCAAGAGATGGGAGATAGCAGAGCACAGGAATATTCAAATACAGTTTGGGGTTTTACAATAAAAACAACTTTCTGCTTTTAAATGGAACAAACTTTAGTTAGTCCATTTCCCCAGACAGCAAAATCAGAATTTTTGAAATGCCATAAATTATTCATAGGTTGCGTCTGTGTCATCCCAAGAAGCCCATCTAGCCACAGTGTTCAAAATTCAGAAAAGGGTTGAGCATGTCAGAAGGGGATCCAAAGCCCCACACACCAAACTACCATAGTGGACGTCAGCAAAGACGTGCACATCTGAAGCTTCATCCCCCGTTGGAGCATAAATCCTGAGCAAAGGCTGCAGGCATCTCCAGCAGGGTTTCAGCACCCAAAATGGCACAGCTGTCTTCTGTATAGTTACTTGAACTTTCAGACACTCACCTGGGCTCCAGCTATGCTGCAACCAACCAGCGTTTGATTCACATTTCAGGTAAAGAAAAGTAGTTTCTACTTTGGTTTCAGTACTATGGTTTATATTTTATTTGTATCTCAAATTCAAGTGATTTGACTTTCAGTTACCATTATTCAAGGCTGACATACAGCAGGCATTGGGACCATAGGTTGTTGACCACTCCTGATGCTCTCCAACATAGCGACAGAATTGCTCAAGAACATCCTCGTTGCAATTTGAGAACTGCAATCACCAACCGTGTTCCTTTACGCACTTTTCTTCTGCTACAACAGTAAAACTCCTCTCTGTGGGATACTATCCAGGGCAAGCCTGTGCAAAGATCTCCCCAGAGCCACAGTGTCTTACATACCCACTGTCCGTGCCAAGCATATTTCTAGCATTAAAACCAAATCCCAGCACAGATGACAAGAGCAACAAAAAAACCCCAATTCTCTACTATAAAAACCCTACACAGCCCTCTGTAGTCCAAGTGACTGTTGTGGGGAGGTAATACATGATGCAATTAACTGTTTATGACAGGTAATGATTTCAGGCACTACTTGGAGCTACATGGAGGAAGGACAAGAAAGTGCTAAAGCAGAGTCCTGCTACCATATGCTACAACATCACTAGCACAATGCTCTACCTCTGTCCTTTAGCATTTTTCAGGATCAATTCCCCAGGTTTTACTAAAGCAAACTGACCACAAAAGCAAGACCAAATCAAGTCCCCAGTCACCATCATAAACATTTCCAGGTACACACACTTTCTTCTGCCAAAGAGGAAGAAGCTTTGTGCTACCCAGGACACCAAGAGAAGAGCCCTAGGTGCAGCACTGACTGGCAGGCACCCCAAGCAGCAAGCCACTCTCTTCACACCACTGCAATGGCCTTAAAGCAGACACTGGGCAGCGCTGGATCAGAGCCTTTCTTCATTTATCTACAGTCCTGCATGCAATGATTAAAAGTCATATATTGTCCATCAATATTTTGGCACGAACTACAGGGCTGGAGTCAAAAAGCTTTTGTTTGGCTGCTGTTCACCACACCCCAATTAGTGGTTTTGCTAATCGCATGAATAACAGTCGTTTTGTCAAGAAACATTTTTTAAGCTCTTGTCAACTCAAATGAAGACTTTGCTAATCCTCAAAGCTGCAGAAAACAGGCAGGCCACAAACATTTCAGGGGAACATTTTATACTTCAACGCTATCAGAAATAATGCTTTACCTGAATCTGCTGGTATTGGAACCCTCACTGTTCGAAATGTTCAGCTAGGAACTATCTTGCTCACAGATGCTGCAAAACCAGAGATTACAGGTTGGTTACAAAATTTCAAGTGCCACATAGGAAGATAAGTATTAATCGTAGGTGCTAAACATCATTTTGTACAACCTAGGTCTTAAAAGACACACCCAACAGTCCATTAATGAACAAGTTGTTACTGTTATTACTTACTGAAAGCAAACACTGTGATATGACACAAAGGGAGATAAGATGGACTCCTTGTCCCAGTATGTTACAAAGATTCAATCATTTGCCGTCACTGAAAAATTCAAAGGCGCTAATGCAAAAAAGACAGATGCTGGACATCTTGCATGGAAAAATTCAGTGGCAAAGAGTGCCTTGGGAAGTTGTAGGACTGTAAAAACAGAGAGGTAACAATATTTCTGCTGTAACCTTCAATGCATAGTGATCTTAACCAGTTAGACTGAACTTGATAAGAAATACGAGGCACTGACAAAACAACAAGCCTGAAACTCGGTGAGCAGACAAGCCCTTGCCAATCTGCCTGGTCCAGTTTACTGGCTTTTAACTCCCACACTTGTAAGCCTTTGTGATGGCCCAGGCTGACTGACTCTCAGAAGAGTGCTCATGACTTAGGCAGCCATTAGATCGTAGAAGATTGTGGTTATTACTGAATAACCACAACCACCTAGGTCCCAACAGGATCACCAGCTATTGCTTTTGCTGCCCCTGTTTCAACAGGATCACCATATACAGGAACAGCACGGAGGGTTAGCAAAGAAAAGACGATCAAGAAATTGAGGTCCCTTCTGCATGGCCTTGGCAAAGTTCTCTGCCCCTATGCATGTTTTAGTCCCCCATCGGTAAAAAAGGGCCAACCGGAAGGAGAAAGTGCTATGTGATAACCCGGTAAGCAAACCGTCATTGTGGAGGTGTCCTTCAGAAGGAAGCATGTTGTACCATACCCACTTTAACGTACAAAGTTTAATTTTATTTCAAATGTTTATGTTTTCTCTCTGTCTAGCATAGCAATACGATTATGGATCACCACTTTACCACATGAATACATTCCATCATTCTAGATTACAGCAGTAACTTACTATGTATAGCATGACAATTCAGTCATAACTCTCTGAAAATTATGACTATATTTCCCAGAAAGATTCTCAAAGAACAAAAACTTGTTTATTATTGAAATTATTTTCTCCACAAGTTTCAATTTATTTAATCCTGTGTACAATTCAGCAAGCTTTAATCCTTCTGTATATTTCCAATTCAGCAATATCACCCTTTTAGCTACTGCATTTGCTCTTAATAGAAATTTTCCCCTGTGGTTCATTTATATTCAAGAGACTGTTCAGGTCACCCAGTGCAAATATTTTTGGATCACTGGCAATGTCATTGTCCAGAATCATATTCAGTCTATTTCCTCCATTCCCAGAATGAATTTACTAGGTATGGGATGCTGAAAAAAGCTCTTGTTCTCATTCATTGCATATTTAACTGAAGAAGCAAAACAGAAAATAAATGAAGTCTGATTTGCATGAAATTGTGCATTCTGTATCCTAGTGTTGAACAAGAGCACAGACATTCTTTGAGTTCTGCTATGTCTACTTTCTGTATTTAGTTCGTCTCCTTGTCACCTTCTGTTGAATTAAGGGAACGATACAATAAGGTTTCCACAACTTAACAATGTTGCCAGTTTATCAGGCCACTAACCCCACCCACTGCCTGCTACCTACAGATGCTGCATTTGTCTCTCTCTACTGTAAAATCCGTAACAACCAAATCCAACTTAACCTGTTGAAAAACCCACAGAAAGAGAGGAAGGAGGGAAACACATCCCCCCTGTTGGCTTGCCAGCTGCGAGCAGCAGTGCATTTGTGTTTTGCAGCTCCTGCTTCAGAGGATATTGTGGCCCTTTGCTCTCCGCTGCACTTTGATCCCCAAGGCTGAGCAGTGCCTTGCTCAGCCACTTCCACACTCGGCTGTGAGATAGCCCCAGACAAGCCTGTCTCCAGGATCTGCCAAGTGACAGATCAAAGCCAGAAAATAGCCGTTGTTTCTAACGCTCTTCCTGCGTTTAACACTTTGCACTCTCCCCTCCAGGCAGCCGACAAGCCTCTCTGGCTCCTCCAAGTAAAACCTGGAGCCCGAAGTCCTGTCGGTGGGAGAGGCAGCACCGAACAGACCTCTAAGGGCCCGACAATCTGACCAGGTGCCAAGTTATATGAAATTAGCTCCATGGTTTCTCTTAAAAGAGACAAAGGAAATGAAAGATGAGCTTGAAGCAAGACAGTGTGTACCCCCTGTTCCTCATCCAGCCCCTTCTATACATTATTTACAGCAGCACTGGAGGTGCTGGAGCCAGCCTTTTAGAGCTCACTGAAGAAGTCGGTGGGAACCTTTCCAACGCCTCTGTGGCCTCGCTGAAAATTGCTGAGGTTTGGTCTGTGCTCCTTTAAGGCTGCAGCGAGAGTATGAGTGGTGGGAGACAAGCTAAACTGAAACTGCTGTTAAGGGGAGGGGGAGGAGATGGGACACAACACCAAGCTAGTTGAAAAGCTGAGAAAATAATAATTTTTTAAAAAAAAATCTTTCCAAGCAGTTTCTTCAACTTTAAAGAGCAGCTGCAGCTGGAGTACTGCCAACTGTGCAGACTCACTCACCAGACACGGCTGAACATCACAATAGCTTCGGGTATTGATGGTTTTAAGACCTGAGAAGTTGGAGGGCAGTCAATGTTGCCTTTTCCAGCCCTTTAACTCTCAAGATGCTGCTGTATTTTCAGAGCCCTGGTTTCGGGATCATTTCATGGTCCTAAGCGTGGGCTGAGGAATACCTACTGCCACAAGAAGCACAGGTTTAATCCTAGTACAGCCAGCTCAGCTCTTCTTCTTGCACAGATAAATAACTTGAACACCACACAATTCATTGAGCATAGGCTGTTCAGACACAGCATTAAAAATGGAGTGGAATGGCTTTACAGCATTTTTCTAAGTGTAGCAATTTGCTATAGCAGTCCTGGGCTAGACACTCCCCTTCTCTCTGTTCCTTTGTAACATGCCGGATGAGATGGTTGCTGTTACTGCTATGTGGCAAATTTCTGTGACCTATCAGGATGAAAACAGCTGTATAAAGGTGAAATAACAGATAATCACAAATGCCTGTAATCTTCAGATAAAGGCAACACAGAGAATAATACAACTTGCTTAAATAGTATGACCATGATTTAAAAATGCAGCTTCTTTTCACCTGACACTGCTATTCAGATGGACAAACTTTATTCAAAGGCAATCTTTTCTTTGTGGGTCTGTGTGTGTCCGTGTTTTTATTTAAAAAATAACTTACTATGCTTGAGTATCCTGATTTCACACCTCCTGGACTGCAAGACAGGTTGCCTAGTACCACTTATCACCCTGGTGTGAGAGAGAATCCTCAAAACTGGCTGTACAGGAGGAGCAGCACTGCAAGCCCTGCAGCTAGCACAGCCTTTAGCCGCAGAGGGATTTCAGGGCACGTTAATTAAGTCACTCCAAGCAAGGTTAGAATGACACGATGCTGTTACCCAAAGCCTCTTCCACCCTAGTGAACCAGGTATCACTAGCACAAGTACTGCTGGTCTGGTATGGGCTTCAGTGAAGAGTTTGATAAAGGTTTTCCTACTGCAGTCAGACAAACAGGAACAGTATTTCCTGTATCTCTTCCTCTGCTTGGAAGATGGTGTGGAAACTTCACCTGCTTTTTCCTGATATGTAGGGAGGACAGAGACAAGGAGGGGAATTTCTAGAGACCTGATAGAAGTACAGCAAGCAAAAATAAAAGCAAGAGTAGAGAAGAGAAACCCAGTGTCCAGGGCAAAAGAAGATTGAACGGCACAAACTTGCAAAGACAATGGTCAGTAAACTGAATCGGGTACTGTAAGAGTCGCTAAAAGGGGAGGGGAAATGTGTTTTAAAACAGTTTTGTGTGGTTAACAGGTGCAATGCAACGGCCTAGAAGAAGACAGTCTTCTACAGGAGGCTTTATTTCCCGATTCCAAGGAACCAGCAGAGCTCTGCTGGATAGGGCATCAAGGAAGCAAAGAGATTAGTAGAGACTGAACAAAGCACAAGGGCAGGAGGTGGAAGAGAAGGAGATGGATGAGGAAGGGAATATTATTTTGTAGAGCAATACTTTGCTGGGTCACAGACAGCCTCTGAATACACCTTAAACTCTTATTTCCCATTTTCTCCCAGCTGGATAGATAATTACCTGACTGCAGAATTATATTAATCATTTTTATGTCTGTGATCTCCAATGCCAGCACAAGGAGTGCTGTTAGACAAAGCTATGTCTCACCATGGGCTACAAGAACAGAACAGGACCCCTTCCCCTCCAGTATTTGCGATCAGACTCTAAGAAAAGCACAGGAAACATCAGGAATTCCCAAGGATCGATGGGGTAAGATATTCCTATGGTTTCAGGCATATATATTGTACTCCTTCCGCAAGCCTTTCATATGCAGGCTGATTTATTAGCCTTAGTCAGCATTCTGTCTTGTAGACCTGCCAGAAAAGCACAGTGGGATGAACCATCTGGTAAATTTGCTCAAATTCTATTATGAAATATCTTCAATTCAAGTTTCAATGAAAAGTAAACAAGTCATTGTCTTTAAAAAGTGATTCACTTTCCTGACAGAAAAACACTGGCAATCAGCAGTAGATATTACTCCTCTTTTCAGCGCTGTCAAGGCAGAATAGCTCCAATTGTGAACCACTCTGGGCCAGGTAGAAGATTATGTGTATCATTTCTGGTTCAGTGAAATTTAACTTGTTCACCAGCGTCTGCTGTCTCACTGCCACGCAGTGACATTCACTTGCATTCTAAGAGCACCCAGGGCATTCACAGAGAGTGGGGGACACAGCAGGCTTCCATCTCCCCTGCAAGGCAGGGTGCTGCAGAGACTCCCAGTTCAGTCACCACTGAACTGACTCCAGATCTGTAGGCAGTTCAGAGATGTGTAGGTACAAGTCTCCTCAGAGCCAGCTTAGGGGTTTCTAACTTAGCACAGCATGGTGCCTTGCAGATGTTACCAAGTGAGAAAACGCAGACTGTGGTGGTAAACAGGTACAGCTTGTCGAGCTACAGTTAAGTCAAGAAAAGGAGGTACTTAAATGCTCTGTATTATATTTCCCCATGCTGGCTCCACACCTATGCAAATCCATTGGCCCCAGACTCCCACATTATCCTTCTATGTAGGGCAGGGGCCAGAGGCCATTATTTCAGTCTCTAAATTGGAACAACACCCATAGAGAAGCTGCTCATAGTTTCTGCAGGTTAATTCCAGCCCTCTTCAATCGCTTGGGCTGTTTGTGGAGAGAGGTGAATGTCCCCCACCAAAGGACTCTTCAGCAGTAGTTTAATTTCTACAGAAAGGCATTCCTCTCTTACAATCAGCAATTTTAATAAGTGGATGTGCTGCAGGAAAAGAATCTATTGGTGGGTCAAAGTACAGCACTTAACTATATTCATCCACAGGGGATATTTTTTAATTGGTGAGGAGCCCTTATAGGGCCATCTGACTTTCCTACATACCTGTGGTGCATGGTATATTTGAGACAGATTTAGCTAGAAAAGGACAGATCAAAAAGACGGTGAACACAGTATAGATCATTACAGAAAAGAGAACTGCATTAAGCACTAGTCCATCTGCAAAGGAGCAGATACACGCGTTTAGGGCAGGTTGTGCACTGAATGACGGTATAGCAGGGAATATGCTTATCTGTGCAATCCACACAACACACTGTCTGCAGTCAACACATTCCTACGTGTGCTGGCTTGAGCCATTTGAAACTGATTTTCCATTTATGCCAGTTCTCATGTTACACCATGCCAGGCTGCTGGAGCTTGGACACTGAATGAGGCAAATCCCTGCCACCCTCTTTGGCTCAGGGTGACTTCAGGACAGCACAAAGTACTTGGAGTAAAACAAGATAAGACATAAAGTGAAAAAACAAATAAATTAGAAGTGCCGTCAGGGCTGGAATTTCTCTGGGAATGTGTGATACAACTGGAGAAGGTTTAAAAAGTGCTGCAGACAGTAATGTAGCTGCCAAAACCAGAGCAACTGTCAGAGCAGTGAACTTTTTTCGGGCCAGGACTAGTCCTGAAGATGATGACATTTTTCGCAGTTCTCATTTAATCTGGGCAAAGAAGGCTGATACAGAGACAGAAGCAGAGCTGCAACCACAAAAGATTAAAACATCTCAGAGACATGTTTAGAAACAGAGTCTCCAAAAGAGGCTTCTGGCAACAGAGAGAAATTTTGGACAAATCTAACAGCCAGTCTCAGTTGTAAAGGGCGCTTCTGAGAAAGCCGTTTGAACCTGCCAGGCAGAAGTAGTCAGTCAGTCCAGACCAGAACTGATGGGGATAGGACAATCCTCTTCTGTTGCAGGCAGGAGAGAGAACATAAACTACCATGAAAAAAGACACTGGAAGTGCAAAGGTGCAAGGAACTCATAGCTGGAGCTGACTGAAAAACAACACATGAAGTTATGGGCAATGCCTATCATTGGGAGAAGAGGCATGAGAGTGTCAAGAAACTCATTTGAACAAGATCACAGCATGGAAATCACAGCAGTGCCAGAAATAGTGACTTCATCAATGAAAGAACCACGGCAGATAAAAAGCAAATGGGTACCAAGCAGGACCCTTCCCTAATCCCCACTGTGATGTGAACTGCATGCTTGAATAAATAATGAACTGGGAAAGAAAGAGTATGTGATAAATAGTACCATGGAGAAAAAGTACACAGCCCAGGGTAAGACACATGCCAAGGCCCTGGTCTCCACAGGGTGAACCGAATGTGGAGGTCAGGGAGCAGAGCAGCTGGGGGAGCTGCATGGGGCCGGCTCACCGCTGGGCTAGCAGGCACTTCCAGAGCTCTGCCGGAAACGAGAGACAAAACTGAGGAGGAGGAGGAGGGATGAGATAGATAACAAAGCCATTGCAGACTGTCTCTATGGAGAAGAGCCAGGACTGGAGGCACACTGGTCAGCCAGTACACAAACTAGATGGAAACCTTTTACTTCTCCAGTGAAGCACGTAACTAAAGTCACCACAAGATTAACAGAAAGTGGGATTAAAATATTGCCCATTTCACATTCTAGTGAATTGGGTTTCAAATTAAGATTTTTCCTCGTAAAAAACTTTTCTTGTTCTCCAAAAGAAAATACATAGCAACTGCTGCCTCTACCATCACACTGCACTTGAATGATGTGTCCTGATCATCACATTTGGAGGAGGCAGGGCTCCGTGGGAGCAGATACTGACTCCCTGCAAATATGTAACATAGGTAGAGTGCACTGTCAAAATGTTAAAATTAAACAAAGGGTTATTGCCTTGTTCAAGATAACATAATTCCCCGCTGCCAAGCAGTGCTAACAGAGCAGATCAGACCTGTCACCTACTTGCCCATTCTGATATGGCAAGGGACAGCTGCAATCACGCTGCCCCAGGCCATCTCCAGGAGCCTCCCTCTCTCTGTCCCTCTTCCTCACCTTTCTGCCCTGTTTGGAAGAAAAGGCCAGGAGGTAAACCAGCAAAAAGAGTAGAAGCTGTCAAAGGCCTCCCTCCGAGGGCTCCCAGAATTCACCCTGATCCAATGGATCAGCAGAAACCCAACCTTTTCCAGGCTCAGAGACCCTGGGAAAGAGCAGCAGGGAGAAAGAGATGGATGGGTAGGGAGCAAATAACTGTGAGAAGGCTGGGAACAGCAGTGTGGAACAACTTTTTTCTGTGGCTCCTGTCAATGTGTGAGCTACCTCCTCACCCCGGTTGTCAGACTGGGCTCTTGCAAGCTCCTTCTTTCATTGCTTTCTCTAGCTGCTATCTCAACAGAACATTGTTTTCATGACTTTCCCTATAAGAATAGTTTATTCTAATCAATAAAGCTAAGGATGAATGATCAAGAAAATACAGATGAGAAGAGAGGAGAAAGCCCCTTTCTAGTCTGAATGGGCTTTGGCCATCATTGGCAGACTGCGCAGGAGGCTAACCCCAGCCATGAGAAAGCAACCCCTCAGCCATCCCACACCTCTTACCCCCCACTCTCCAGTTCCCTTGTCATCCACAGCTTGCGCAAACCTCTGGTATTGGGCTTGCCATGAGTAGCAAGAAGGTAAGTGGAAGCCAGGATACAGAACAGAAGGGATGGGCAAGCTGTATTTACTCTCTTCTGTTCCTTGTAAAGCTACTGTTGCCTTGCTCTTTGTCATTTTCCCCCATTCCTCTATGACTTAGGAGCAGCCAAATTTGAACAAGAGGGAAAAAATACTTTAAAAAAACTTTAGGGATATAATCAATATAAACTAGTGGATTTGTTTTCCCCCAGGGAAGCACAGGCTCCACACTGCCTTCTGTCCTTTCTTGCAACCCCAGGCCTTTTGTTCTCCAGCAAAAGCTCGCCATTGAAGTGCATGGCATTTTCTGGGCACTATATCTTCAGTATATTCTTTGCAGCAGTGTAATTTTTTTGATAGTCACTTGAATAATCAGCAGTCAGTGTTAAAATACAGCATTGTACATTGACACCCCCAACCCCCAGGAAGCAGCAGAAGATGAAGAGGGAAGCCTCTTACTGGCCTCATTTTCTTTCCTTGAGAACTAGCTCTTTCTTTCCTGCATAGAAGTATCCCACATAGTTAAAGCCAGCTCTAGTTATCTATAGCCAGCTCTTGTTCCCATTCCTAATATCATACAACTGGAGTACAGGGGCTGTTTAGGCTGGTAAGGGAATAATGCGTACTTCTAAAGTTGTCCTAGAATGAGCTGTTTGCATAACAGCTCTCTGTGTTCCGAACCTGAACACATACTCAGGGGTGGCAATACTTCAAAAGAGCTACAGAAATGTTTCATTTGCAGATCTAACTTAATTTGTTAAAGGTTGACCAGAAGGCTAGTAAATCAGCTGGCTGCTTTAGGTCCTACCTTTCAATTCCAGGATGTATTTTATAAGTAATTTAACAAGACAGAAGGAATTAAGGAAGGAAACATAGAGTCAAGTCTCAAGGAAGGAAATAGTGTTCTCTTATCACAGCTGAAACCATTTACTTTTGTTACGTGTAATTATATTATTTTTTAAGTACTCAGCTCTTTTAATGCTAATTCAAGCTTGCTGTTCCTTGCTGACAGCCAGTCATATGTGATCCCCTGTTCTGTATAAGCATTACACACTGTGCAAGAAGATTGTGTGGTCGCAGACAACGGGGTTTTTTCCTTCCTGTAAAACTACATTCTATCAGCTTGCGGCACTGGCTTGCTGTGTCCTCTCTCCTCTCCTGCTCTGAACTTGCAGTGTCAGAGGCTTAGATGTAAAGGACTTTTCAGTCAGGACTACATCTTACTGGAGGATCCTTCTGCTTCCCTGTAATTTCAGGTGGTTGTTTCATCCTGTCCTCTTTCAAGAGTATAGCTGCTGCCACCAAAAGTTGAAAACCAGGAGGGGTTGTAATCTCACCTGAGACCATGTAATGGCTTTCAGAGGGCTTGTGGAAGTACTATCATCCTCCTTTAGTCTTTCCTACCTGGTAAGCAGGAGCATTTTTGAAGACCTCAAACCAGGCTTAATTAGCTGTGTTGCTGAAAAGTGTGCTTGTGGCCTACTGTGACAGCTTTTAAGAGACTATAGTCACAAAAAGAAGCCATAGTGGCATTTTTAACTCAGGAATTTTCGGCTTTGCTTTTGGGCAAAGCGATGCAGTTTTAAACGATGGCTTTGCAAGCACATACAGAGGCCGGATCAAGAGAGACACTCAAGTACCCAGCAGCACAGTGAAATAGGGTGCTCAGAACTTCAGGCAAGACACTGCATACCAAGCAGAAGCTGACCCAGGAAGCATGGGGATAAGGCTTAAGCTGAAACAGAGTGCTGAAACAAGGCCAAATGGAAGTTCTGTCTTCCCGTAGTCTATAAGTGCACCCTCAGACTCAGAGCAGAACTCAGGAGACAGAGAGGGAGCAGAAGCAGCTTTTGAGAAATAAAACTCTAAAGGCAAATTGTGGGTTTGCCATGAAAGAATCTGGGGGAGTGACTCAGATAATTACGTTGCTCCTATTTCATTCATGCAGCCAACCCCTAGGAACAAGGGCCACCATATGCCGTTAAGAGCAAGTGCTGTAGTTTAGCTTTAAACATGATAGCAGTTTCACTGAGGACAAGCACCACCAAGGGTCTACTGCTTGCTGAAACACTGCCAATCCTTCTAAAGGTGTTCCATTTGGATATGGAACACACACTGAGACTTCACTATTTCCTTTCTGTTAGGGTTGTTACTTGGCCTTGGGAAAGCAAAAAATGGAGTATTTTGTGATTCAGCAGATTTAGAAGAATGAAGGCAATCCAGTGAGGTAAATCACTGGGAGAAAGGACACAAAAATAGAAATGAATGACTACATAACTAAAAGTTATGAAACGGGTATTTGAGACAAGCGGTGGACAAGGAAGTGCAGGAGTAAAGCTAAAAGAATAAAACTTGGCTAGGAAAGGCTGAAAGGAAGAGTGGAATAAGATTTTCAAGGAATAAAGACAAATAAGATTTTTTCAATCATATAAGACGCAAAATGTCAGCAGGGCATCTAAGAGAGTTCCAGGGTTGTTTAGCAGAAGAAAAAAATTGCAGAAAACTGAGATGAAATCTTTACCAAGTGTTCATAAGAAAGAATGTAGGACTGATGTAGGAGAGAGAATTACTTTTTCCACGAGAGGGGAAAAATACTCAAAGAACTCCAGGTCACAGGTAGAAAGAATAAATAAATTACAACTCTGCATAGTACAGACAGTCCCTCCTACAGTCATAGATGAGGTGGAGAGGTCTCCTAAGAGTGAATTTTAAATACATTCTGTGAGAACCAGGAGCCGAAGAAGAACAGGTTCCTATTACATTCATGCATTGCACTCATTTGCCCCACATGAGGCAGAAATCTATACAACCTCGCAATCCTTGGTACTGTGGGAGCAGAGATCATCCTCAAGGAATCATTCTTACACTGTTTTAGTCTCTCTGATGCTGCAAGGGTGTCACAGGGAAAGACAGGTTTTGTGTGTGCACACAGCTCACAGCTGGCCCTGCTTCATACCCCAGAGCTGCTGTGGGAACAACAACCAGCAGCTGGATCCCTTCTCAGTGTTTGTAGTTCAGGAGCAGATTTCTGGATGTTATAAGGTGGACCAAGCTCACCAACAAGTGCAGTCAGTGACTTGCACTGCAAGCATTCACCAGACGAATAATGAGCAGAGTTAACCTGCGAACAGAAAACCATGAGGAGCAAAGCGAGAAAGTCAGTAGCATCTCTGAGATGGGAAAGGCTTCAGGCAAAAATAGTTGGAACTTCATGATTAAACTCTACCCACTGTTCTCATTCCTTTTTGAAAAAAAGATCTTTTTTTTTTTTTAATTTAAGGACAGAATATTCACAAGGCACATAAGCACATGACAAGAAAAGGACCTCCTCATTTGTCCTGTCCTTCAGAGAGTCACAAATTGCCATGGCTGATGTGCTTTGAACAAACCTTATCTGGATGCTTGTCCCAAAGGACAAACATTGCCAAATGGCTGTAAACAGTGTGCACTCTTCAAGCTGCCTAGCCCTTACCTTATATTCAATCTCCTACTTTATTCAGCTTTTGAAAACAAAATGTATAGGTATAAGGTTGGAATCAATGTATTGTAGCAGCTTAGGGAACACTGAAGAAATAATAAATATTGTCAGATGCTGATGCTTTCTCCTTAAAATGTTTTTGCTCAGCTTGGCTTTTCTCTCTGCCATCTCTCCATGCTTCCTGTTAGAACACAAGGTGACCTTTCCGTGCTTAATTACCCGAACAAAATACACAGAACATTAATGCCAAAAATGCCCCTTGTGCATTCTATTACATTTGCAGATGTTTGAAATAATCTAACCTAATCTCTTCTTTTTCAGGTTAGGGTGAATGTGGTGTGAAATAACCAAAGAAAGTAAAGCAGACAAAGGAGGACAGAGAAACACACGTTGACAAATACAAGCTAAGAGATGGAGTCTGTGTGCAAGCACAGTAGACTGTTCCCCAGTAGAGTCTGACTCTATTCTGAAATAGGCGCGTGATGATAGTGCTTTGCCTTTATATAGCAATGTTCATGCAAGCATCTCAAAGCACGCAGCACAGTGTGGCAACCAGAAACTACCAGTATAATCATTTTACAGAGGACCAAATTGGTTCATATGGTCTGGATGATTTATCCTCATTCATCACAAAATATCAGTGAAGAAGCTGGGAGTACAACATGGAAATCACTACTCGTGATGCTCTAATTATCACCTCTGCTCTGCAGTCTTCACCCTTGCAGACTGCTAACACTGCACGGTGGGAGTGCTGCGCACCTGGGGAGAATGTGGTCCCTTCGCCAGGAGCGGACATCCAGCTGAGCACTGCTCCGAGCACACATTCACTGACGCACCTTTGCTAGCAGGGACTGAAGCACCGCCTGCTCACCTCGCTACCTGTAATTTGTGGCACATTCAGCCAGCCTCTCGTATTTGAGCATTTTATCTACAGCTCGTGATGAGGGTATTTCACATGACTGGTAATTGAGCTTTGCTGCCACAGGGGCAAATGGTACTTCAAATCCATTCTTGCAGGAAGAAGTGAGACTGCAGTTACCCTGAAACCCAGCTGGACCCAACCTGCCTTCATGCCACACTGGAATAGGAGGAATAGAAGCCACTGCCATATCCATCCATGGACTACTTCCAGAGCTCCCCCATGATCAGGTTTCTGAGGCAGGTATGTGCCGTGGGGCTCTCAGCTAGATGAAGTGTTAGGTCCCAGCTCAACACATCATGCAGATCTTCAATCAGAAGCCTAAGAAAACTCCTCAATAGGTTTGAAGTACAGTAAACCTCAGGCACACTTTGCAGGAGCTCAACTGTGGCAACGAAAATGTTAAAACCCATTTCTATATGATGAGGCACTTAAGTAGTTTGGCCAATTAGGCTGCTTGATTGGCTGACATTCCTAACACTATCATTTTGCACACAGGGTGCCTCATGCATGAATGAAGCTGATGTTGAAGGCTTTGCTTTTTGTCAATGCTTTTATGTTTCTTTATGGAATAAACAAGTTCATGTTAATTTCCCTAGCATTTTGATTATAAATGCTCTGGGCACCTAATAAATTAAATTACCATTTATTTAGTTACTGTTTGGTTATTTAAGAACTTACGTAGTGACCTGAACCTGAATTACAGAATTCCTCATTTGCAGTTCAGATATCAAGATAGAATAGCTCAGCTTCACTTCACAGCCCTCTAGCCTGGCGCCCAAATGGACACAGCAGCAATTGAGATCATTCAAACGGAGATACCCCCAGGGTGCCATCTGCATTTAGAAAGAACAATTGAGAAAGAAGAGGAACGCTTAATGCAGGAGAAAAATGTCCCTTAGGCAAAGATTTCACTAGGCGCTAGATACTTGTGGGATGGTCCCTTTCCTGCACAAATGACACGATTCAGTCTTCAACTCCCTATTCTGCAAGCGGCCCTAGAAGCATTTCTAAACCTGCCCTCTGTCCCACATGCAAGAATAAAGATGCTGTAATTATACAAATAATTTCTCCTGTCTTTCACTAAAATACTACCAAGCATTTACACAACATCCTTCACTGAAGACACTCATGACACATGCAGATACAGGCAATCACCACCTCTCTTTCCTGGTTGAAAAGAGGTATGGAAAAGACAGAACTAGATTAGAAGATGCCTTTAGAGATTTTATGCTGAATTCAAAATAATTAAGGTTGTCCTCTCATTCCTAGTGCAGACAAAGAGGTCTGCATTTACTTAAGCCTCAGCCATTCCACAAGGGAATGTAGTTTGACCACGTGAAGTACCCAGCTTCCCAGAGGAGTTCTTGGGTACACTTCTACACACACAAATGTACACAGACCTCCTCTATTTCTGCTCCCAAGAGGCTGAGTAAGAGCCTGATACAATTTGGAGACCAGTTCACCATAGTTTGACCCAGTAGGTATCACCCTGCAGCAGCACTAGTTCTGTGAACCTTTGAGAGTGTGAAGTACCATGTACTAGCTAATGGCTTAGCAACGCACGTGAACTACAGCTTTCCTCTCTGATTGGAATAATAGTCTTGAAAGACTCCATTGTTTCATGAGAACTTAATCACAGTCCTTGACATACTCACTGGAGTGACGCAGGTCCTAAAGGTGACGATAAATCCCTCCTGATCAACCAATTCCAGATTATCTACAGAGGTTTAAGAATAATTAGGCTGATTCACCTCTGAGTCAGTCCTTTTCTAGGTTGGTAAAAAGGCACTGGCTTCAGGGCCACTACCATCTTAGAGCTGGAACGCAGCAGAGCTCTCCTCTGGCACAAATGTGAAGTTGTAGGACATTTTGGGAGGACTAGTATGGAAAAGCATTCAGTCAGTGGGTCCAGGATTTAGATGGTCCTTGTCTGGGTCTTATGGTCTTTGAAGAGTCAGAACCCTGCAGAACTGCAGAGGCAGAGAGGACCTCCAGAAATCCCCCACTGCCCTCGCGTAAGGCGGGACCAATGCACCTGTGACACTCTTGACAGATGTTTGCCCAATCCGTTCAACAGCGCTCTAAGCCAGCCGAGGACTTGGTCCTTGATTTTATCTCAATCCCCAAGATAAGTGAGAAATCAGGCATGTTTTCTGTATACACTGACATGTCAGAGAAATTATAAACACGACGGATTTTCATATCAGATTGTTGAGGACTAATTACAACAGTGCTTTCCAGCAAACCAGTGATTGTAGGCTAATTTTCTGTTATGAAACAGAAACCAGGGTTAATGAGGCTAATTGTGTTTACCAGTGTTTCGAACAAAAAGGAAGCCAACTCAATTTTGAAGCAAGTTCTTTGTCAGGAACAAATTGGGGAAAATTGCTACAGTTGTATCAGCATTTCCTAAAATTGCTTAGTATCATGCTTGGGAAACTAACACTAGAGAACACAGGCTAGTGGTACAGAAAATGAAGCTTATTAGACAGTAACTATATCGAGTTTCAAATGCATGGCTGTGTGACGTACCGTGATGATTGAGTTGTTGAAAGCAGTGCAACAAGGAGTCATTCAGAAGCGAGTGACCCTCGTTCCAGCTCTACTGAGGTACTACAAAGAGAAAAAATTAAGAAATCAAGGTGTTTAGCAATGTCTTTCAGACAAACAAAAGCTTCACGTTCTGTCTTATTTGTGACTGATTAATTAACTACACGAGCTGGACTGGTAAAAAATGAAGACATTACTGCAAAGCAAAATTCACAAGCAGTTAGAAGTCCTTCAGAAAAACAATATTCAGTTTAGGCTCACTTGCTACAAGCTGATAATTCTAATAATTACTCAGCAGAGTCGAGTGACTCCAGTGACAAAAGACATAAGCGATATCTGCAGCACAGTACAAGCAGCTGCTGCTGGGGAAGCCTCATCCCTGCCAAATACACCTCAGCATTCGTGTCCCTGCTATTCCCTTCGCAGTCACTGTTGAATCCCCAGCCAGGCCAAACGGCAATGCTTTGGTTTTGCAATGTAACCAACTGGAACTAAAATGCAGCCACATTCATTTGCACTCCAGACTGGTGCCCAAACCGAACCAGTGTGTGCTAGAAAGACTATGAAACCTTTCAGCTGCAAAGTGCGCAGGCGCAATGGTTTGACCTTACTGCAAAATCCAGGCTGTCTTGCCCCTCTGTGCGCCCAAGGCAGAAGCACCCTGGGACTTACAGGAGCGCCTTACTCTGCAGCAGGGGAGAGCTTATGGGGGAGAGATCTAAGGAAAATCCACATCCATACATATGGCTGTCCAAAGAGGAGCTCCTTAGGAGGACAGTAAGTAAGAAAAAAATTCTAGCATGCCAGACAGCAAGGACAGCAAGCAAGAAAACAGACAAGCAGAAGAGGTCCTGTGGGGACAAACATGGAGCTAAGGAAGGAAAGGAATTAATGTGATAATACATCAACATAAGAGAGAATAAAAAACATATGGAAGAAAGGGGGAATCTAAAGATTAAGCACAAATAAGGAGACATACTGGTTAAAAAATGCAACAAAAATGTGCATAACATTAAGGTCAGTAAAAGTCACCAAGTCCTTGGCCTACATTTCCTATCAGAAACTCAGTTCTGGGAGAAAGGGGAAGAGGGGAAGCAAAGAGAGTCTCAAGACAGGAGTGGGTGGCACCTGGCTGAGATCTCAACATTTATAGTGAAAAGCTCATTTGATGTCTTTCAGTTTAAAGTTACAGCCAGCGGCTATCCAGCTCCAGCAGCTCTGCTGATCTGGGGCCTTTTGCAGACTGTAATGTGTTCACTGGAATCGAAGCTTCCCTTTAGAAAAATGATGTCTGCAGCCCCTCTGGTTGCCAAGATATAGTCTTCACTATGTAAATCAATGTGCTGCTGTCTTGTTGAATCTACAGCCTGAGGTACGAACATCTCCCATTCATCTTACTGAGATGTTAACCTCAAAGCCTCGTTGTGACCCTCCAAATGCTCGTACTATACCAAACAAGTTGTTTAACATACAAATGCTGGGTTTAAGTCACTCACATCTGTACAGAAGAACTAGATCTGACTTTGATTTTGCTTGTGAGGACCTACAGAAAAATATCTGAATGAAACAAATACCTGAATTTCCAGTCACTGGTCATCCCTGCAAATCAGTTTTATTTTCGTATAGCGATGTGGGGAGGGGCTTAAGTTTGAATGACTGCTGGTTTCCCTATTTATCATCTCCAGGTAGGTAAGAGATTCTTCTGTTTGCTTCAGAATTTCTATTCCCCCTCCCAAAACTCATGTCAGTACCACTTGGGTTTATAAACCTTTTGATTCACTTTTCTGGGCCAGCCTCTGCCTGCTTTATTCATGTTCTCTGCTCTTCAGAAGACCTCAGTAAGGACATAGAAGAAAGAGTTCAATAATGAGGCACAGTGGGACCGTCAGTAGGCATCAAGTGCCCTTCGCTCTCAGGTGCGGACTAACCGTGCTGCTGCATGGGCAGAGAGAGGTCCGATGCCACGAGGCATGTGCCGGAGCAAGGCAAGTGCTCCCTCTTGCAGTGTGCCCAAGGGGTGAAAACTCCAGGTTTCCAGAAGTGGCTGGTGGTTACCAACGCTTCCATTGTTCAGCTCGCAAGAGGAATTACCTAGAAGTTTGGAAACTGCTAATATCCTCCCTGAGAAACTTTTGAAGGCCTCACAATTAAATAACCAACATCTCTGGTCCCCAAGTTCTCCAGTAGCTCTACAAAATCATAGGTAAGAACCTTACCCACCAGTCACAGTGAAGCCCCCACACTTGAGCTTGAATAAAGATTTCAGTACTGGGCTTACTACCAGAAGTGAACACACATCCATCAAAAAATAGATCAAAAGACAAACGAAACTGCCTGTTCAGATAAAGCCCTTTTCAAAAAGTTACAAGGGGGAGGGGAGGATCATGCGAGAGGATTTAAAGAAATGTCTATTGAAAGTTAAAATAAGGAAGATACTGTGACGAAGAAAGCGAACAATGAAACAGATTCCAGTACAGACAGATCAAGTGAAAGAAAACCACATTACTATTTACAGTAAAGTTCACTGATCTAACATGTATAATTAGAAATTCACACACAAAGATAAAAGTGACCAGTGAATGCTGCTGTAATCAAAAATAATACAGCATTGTATATATTTTAAAAAAATCTAACACTCTCCAAAAATGGGGATAATGGGGCTCATTAATAGAGTCTTCATCTGAACTACACAAGTTCCCTTTATTCACATCGTAATTCTTCCTAGCCTGCCAAAAGAAACTCTCAGGATAAGTCGTCACAGCATAGCCCCCCTACCCCACACATCTGTGCCTAGCTGAAGTTTAGCTGCAGAGAGGACAGTGATACCCAAAGACACCCATTCACATTTCGAAGACTTGCATTTTCACAGGAGTTTGTGTTTCCTGGGCTGTATTTGAAAATACAGCACAGCATCTGGGTTTTTTTCTTTGTGCAAAACAATGGTTCACAATGCTTCTGCACTCCACTCAGTGCGAGCACGTATCTCTGGCTGAAATACAAATGTTCGGTGAATACGTGGGACAACATGCTACAGTGGAAAATCCTGAAGTGTGAGGAGTAGTGAGAGCAGGTATTAACGCTTCAGCAAAATTTGGAAGGCTTAAAATACCTGCTTAGGAAAGTATCTTTTTTTTTCTTTCAAAAAAAACCAAACCACTAAAAAACACAAAAAAAGCCCCCACAAAAGCCCGCAATACAAAACAAACAAAAAAAATCCAAAACCAAACCCAAAAACAAACCAAAAAATCCAGCTTCCAGCAATGGAAACAAGTTTTTTTCTCTTGGCTATAATCTATTATTATTTGCATGCATTCCCAAGAAGCTACCCAGTCAGAGATGGTTGCTATTTTGAACTTGTAACTGGTTAGAGAATCAGACTTCCATGCAGGTAACAAGTGAGAGGGTTTGTACCTAGCCATAGTCCCAGGGACTCACCAAAAAATCAGCCACGAAAGCAAGCAAATCTACAAATGATCAGGGGTATGATCAGGTTGCAGCTATATTATCATAACACCAGAAAATTACAACTTAGTCTGTTATTTACTACTATTTCCAGATCTGATAATATACTAACAGTACTTTGTCCTTAATAAGGTATTCCCAAGGGCATTCCTGACTGCTGATATTACACCATTCAATCTCTACAGAGTGAAATTGTTCTGGAAAGGCCATACCCTGCTGAGCTGGATTGTTTCTGGTCTCTCTGGACTGTAAGCCTACCAGAAACAGCGTCATCTGGAAACCTGCCTCTGAGCAACCACCACCTCTTCCTGTTGCATTACACAGGATAATAAATATTGTCACATTGCCCTAGATATATCCTTATTATGTCTCTTAGGTGCTGTTTTATGCCACATGGAAAAACACTCAACAAGAAAAAGGATGGAAAACAAGAGATAAAATATGAAGTCTATGGATTTTAGTTTGACTTTGCCCCCTACACAGGGCTTGTGGGGGATCTTTTAACATAAGCAGACAAGTGTTCTGCAGATTCACGTGTGGGGCAAAGACACATGTCAGTACTCAGCACCTCTGAAAAGCTAACTTACAAAGTTAAAGTCCAACAGGTCTAGTATTTCAGACTTCTTACAAAAAAATAGTGTCAATGTCTCTGCTGCTGCTGCTTCTTCAAGACAGTACTAATTTTAAACTAAACTTTTTTCTATTCCACAAAGTGGTAATTAATAACTGCATAATTAGCGCAAAACAGAGGCAAACATAAAACAGGAACTGAAGTCCAAAACCATCCAACTATTATATTTATGTATTATTTGTCTCTTATTAAATATACACCACACCCAAGGCACTTTCTCTCATTATTGTTAATCACAGGCATCCAGCCTAACAAATATTCACTGCATTCACACCTTCAAAAAAAAAAAAAAAAAGAAAAAAGAGAGAGAGGAGAGAGGCAGACAGACAGAATATATCAGTGAGTCAGGAAAACAGCTATCTAATCTTGAATCAAACTTTTTTTCACTGGAAACCAAAAAAGTAGTTCTTACTTTCCAAAACTGTTTACAGCACACTAGCAATTGTCAGCATCCTTCCTCCACAATAAGTCTTTATAAACATATTCTTCACCTCTGAATGTCTGTGAGCCTTCTATGGTGAAGAAATGATAAGGATGAAGGACGATAAGCAGTATATGAAGAAGGGCATGGCAGTTTTATACACTTTCCTAATGGAAGGGTTCTACAGAACTGAGCAGGAAACACCCAAACTTGCATACATGCTCAAATAAATATCACAAAATCTAAATAGGAACTTATGAAGATAATGGGACTTGTAATTTTCTTACTGAAGTCAACAACAGTTTTACCACTGACATCAGTAGGAGCAGGACTGGGGCCAATAAATTACTACAGACGCTCTTGAGAGAAGCATTCCGAGCAGTTGCCTGTAGTGGCTTGAATGAGCATCTCCGAAAGACCTTCTTCTTCCAAGTAACCTTAAATACAGTATTTCACTGGGACAGGAAAAAAAGATCTCTAAGTCATTAAAATACCTATCTCAAAACAACAATAATCAGATGCCCTTTACATTCTTCAGAATTCACTTGTTAAAATTTTTTTGTCATCATGCTGAAACATCTCCCCATGTTGTTCTGAATTTACGCATACAATGTGAGTTTAAATTAGCATATGATCAGTCACCAAATATGTCAAGTGCATTATAAAGATTAGTCAAGTATGAAATACTATGGATGGAAAAATATTTCAAAGAAGATGTAAACTGACCTAGTTTCACAGCCCGTTGTTCCAAATTATCAGGATTTCACTAACAACTGTATTTGTTTCATCTTGTCAGAATGACTTGCTGCTTATGAAGTGCATTGATCTACTGGTGAGAATTAATTGTAGAATCCAGTGACTTCTGTCGAAGTAATATACTTAGTTAAAACCTTTCTGTTGTATATCTTTGTTGGTGTCTCCAAAATTAAAATTCAAAACTTAACAAAAACAGAACTCCCTAAGAATCTCAAAGTGTCAACTGAAACTTAACAATTCTTCCTCATTTCGTATGCTACACTAAACCCAAGGTCAGTTAACAAAATATATTCTTTGAATAAAAGCATAATTATTGGTGTAATTTGCAGTGCAAATGAAAGAAAATCACCACTGCCTAATTAACAGTACATATGTCAAGAATTCAGTAAGAAAAATAGACTTAGAAATAAAATAATAACAATTTTAAAATCTAAAAGCATTTTATCTTCTGCTCTGAACAGAAACCACAGCCCTGTATGTTGCCGAATTTCTTTTATAAATAATTCACTCCAAATTGTGGACATTTTCCATAGCAGACATTTACATCTCAAGAAGGCTTACTGCACTAAATAAGAGAACTTCATTAATCATTCTCTATTCCTTGAAGCCAATTTTCAACTATGGCTTCTTGCTGAAGAAAACTTTTTTTTTTTACTTTAAAGTTCCATATGAGAACTTTCAACAACATCTCCTCTGGGACATCGGAGATCCTTTTAGATATTTTTCTTTTTAAAAAATGAGTACTTGTTAACAGAACATTTGCAAAAATTTTTTAAAATACAGTGGGATGCAATTCTAGTAAAGTCAGAGTGTTCTAATGGAGGCTGGACCCAGACCAAAGGATTCACTTCTCAAGCGATCGCCACACCTGGATTCCCAGTTACATCAGCAGGAGCTTAGGAATGTGGTTCAATTCAGGGCAGTAAAAGCAAGCACACCAGGAGCTGAACGGAGAAGGCAGCTTATTGCGCAGAGGTAGAAGCAGTCACCCAGCTTCCACCCATCTGCTCTGCTGCAAAGCAGCTGATTTCCAGTGTCGTTTCTCTGCGGGCCCACACTGCGGTGCCTTGCTTGGAGCTCCTGACCAAGGTGGCACCGGGCTCAGCTATCAATAGAGCACACGTGCATTGTGGGGACAACTTCCAAACGGAAGGCAATTCAAATCACTGGCTTTTTCAAAACAAATACAACAGCAAACGTACAGCTGTAAAATTATGACACAAAGGACTAGTACAGGATACGGCCCTGTGAACTCTCAGATAAAGAAATACGGTCTGTCAATAATCTTCTCACAGCAAAGAGAGTGTATTCAGGGTAAAACACACAGATCTTCTCAATTTACAGGACCTGCCCCAAAACTGACATACTAGAAAAAACCCACAAAACATAGTTTGCAACTACAGAAAAAGTTATGCAACTGATTTCTCTGACAACTTTTGAAAAACCGTATTTTCATCAATTGCTCTGTTTCAAGTATCAGAAAAGTTGTTTTTATGTAGAGATATACAATTTTAAAAGACACCATAACAAACAACATGAAGTTCTAGACTAAGTTGACTTAATAAAGCCAGAACTTAGAGAAAGATAACACAATTACTAACTTACAGCAGAAGTGTATCTACGAACAGGTGTTATCAAAGACACTTTATTCCTGTCAGTGTACAATTTAGTCAAGGCTTGCTTTTGTATCACATGTCCTAGGGACTCCACTGATACTGAGCACCATGGGGACCTGGAACACTATTACTGACTCCCCCATGTGTGTAAACATTTGGGATTTTTTCTGTCTTCAGTTTCCCCACTCAACACTGTCAAAAGCTTAAATACAGAGCGTGACGAAAGCAGACACAACAGAAAGCACAATACAACCACCAGTTCTGAAAGCCTATTTAAAACCACCCACCCAGCTTCACCCTAACAGATGTGACATGCCACAAAGCAGGGGGAGAACACAGACTGAGGGACAGCTTATTGGAAACTGGTCTGAGGAGGCGATACTCCCCGGGTGAAAGCACGGGGTGGCTGTGGATCGTTAAAGCCTTGTCTAGAGATATTGAACTCTTCAGAGGACAGACACAGTATTAGGAATAATTAACTGCATTAACATTCACTACACTGCCAAGCATTGTTCATCCCCAAGTAAAATGAACTTTGGTTTTTGCCTTGATTAGCGGCCACAATCAAGGAAAACATGTCTGAAATTTGCAGACAATTTTCATGCCTGAGGAGAGAGCACTGTCTTATTCTGCAGCACAAGTGCTGTATTATCCTTCACTTCGACAGAAGAAGATGTCAGTATGAGACACAACTATATGTGACAATTTAAATGTGTGCCCTAGGGCTTAAATCAGCACAGTGCCAAAGTCTAGTGATACTCACAATCACAGACAGGCTGACCTCAACTGCAAGACTCAGAAAATAGGCTACATTTCCGAAATTCTGAGCTGGACAAGGCCTCTTTATAAAAGGTCCTGGGAAGAAGCTAATTTCTTTTTTTTTAAATTGCGTAGTCTGTCAAGAACTTCTCAAAAGCTGGAAAGTAAACAAAATTCTCTTGCGTAAATCAGTTGCTTTTCTTCTAATTAAAATTATATTGTTTAACAATTTTTTAAATGTTTCTGTTCAAGCAAAGTACAATATGTGATAATGCACAGGTGACATGCTCAGATGCCATGGAGCAGAGCAAGCACAACTGATAACCACCATTTGACCTTCTCCAAGGAACTCTGGGCAGTGGGATGGACAGAGATGGGTGCGTAAGGCCATCTGATCAATTCAGGGATGACCTTTACTGGCACTCATGGCAAATTCTCTGTGATCTCAGCAGAAGCTGGGGTTGCAATCACAGCATTTGAGTGCAGGGTGACAGAGACCCCTGAGCAGCAGCCCACCCCAGCGACTGGTGCTCACTACTGCTGCAGTGCAGACCGACTTTTAGTGCTGGGTGTTTGCCTGGTCTGCAGAGAGCTTCTCCACCAGCGTTAGCTATTGCAGTTAGGTGTGCAATTTGGGGCAGCAGCGTAACAACATCTCTCAACACAGAAACAGTGTTATATTGATAGAAAAATGGCCTTAAACTGTCATCACATCTCATACTTGTCACGTGAGCTCTTAGGAGTGGGATCACCATGTAGACACGCAGTGTTATTAAAGTGGTACAAGCCTCTCAGCACGCTTACAGCTACGTAGTTCCTGCAATATGCTCCAGCTATTCTTACTCAAGAACCAGGTGGTATCTTTCCAAAGCAAAGCCTTCCTAACTCCACCAGCCATCCATGTCAGATGGCTGTAATCAAACACTGCTCATTTTGCCTTGCATTTTGAATGGAGCTTGGATAAACTCTTCGCTGTGTTTTCCTCATGTCTGTACTTGCCCAGACCTCAAAGGGGATCTGTACCCACCCACGTTATTTCTGTCAGAGGCACAACATCTCTTCCAATGTGCCAGAGAATGTGCCAATATCTGAATCCCATGGCCATTCCCACTACGGGCTCTCCCTCTGCTGCCGTTTCATGGGTGTTTGCAAGTGCTTGTTAAGGAATATGGTCTGAGGCTAGCAAAAGAAGATTTCTCATCACTAATCTGCTACTGTGAGCTCCTCATCTATGAAATACGTACAACACAGGGAATCACACTGGAGGAGGGCTCTTTGCCTTAAAAACCACAGCTCTGGATACAGAAGATATAAGCATGCAAAAGTCTGTACACATAATTCAAAGCAGAGATGAAATCAATTTAGAACCACCCTTCAACCAGGTATTAGAGGGGATTGGAAATCAGAACTCAGCAACTCGAACTTCCTGACTGCGTTCTGCTTTCATGAACCCCCAGAGCTGCTTCTCACACTTGTGCCCAACTCACCAGGCACTGCAGGCACTGGCATGTGATTCCGCATTCTGTAGGTTCCTCCCATGCAAACTTCTGCCATGGACCACGCTTGTCCTTGGCTGCACAGCTATGTGAAATGCCTATGACTGAGGACAGGGTCCTACACAGTGCAGTGATGCTACAAAGCCCAAGTGCTCTGCACCTTCCAGAAGAGAGACATTACTATTCCATTATTTTTAGACGCTGCTTCTGACAGGCTTGGGCACTTCCATGGGCATGCACATTAGCTACTCCAAGACAAATGGGCTGCCTGCACTGCATTCCTTCTGTTCTCGCCAGCCTCTGTCTATCACCTGTTTTCCATTTCATTCCTTTACCTCCCATTCTTTAAAAGTATCTGTAGGGTTGAGAAGTATCTGCTGGCTTCCTGGTCTCTGCTGCTGGAAGCGGGGTCATTTTTGTTACTTGTTCCAGGGAGCAGGCCAGAAGCAGCCAGCCAGAGAGAGCGCAACGCCAAGAGGTGGGGCTTTACAGGGTTCATGGGTTGCTTTTTCCTTCTTGTAATCTCTGCCTCCTGCCTTGAGGTTTTCCAAGCATACCCAGAGCCACTGGGCCTGGCTGTGACGTGCGTTCATGGTTAGGATGCAGTGGTCACAGTCACCAGCCACTGCGAATGACTCTGGCCTTCCTGCACTCACTGTTGCCCTGAATTCAGTTAAGAAATTTAATTGATTTTAATTAAAATATTGCAAAATTCTGCATGATGCTCTCAATGCAGTCTATGAATAGCTTATTTAGATTTGCCTTACACTTGCACCTAATTGATTGAACCAAAGTCAGTCATCTTCATGCTAGAGTCAGTGCATAGGTTTAACTAACCCAGAGCCGGTTTGTCCTTCCAAATGTGTGCATTCACAAAGAGCATACGAAGGCATGCAGTGAGTATTAGCTTGGGCTGTGAAACACAATATTAATCTGTCAACCCCTGACCCTGTGCTGTGTTGCCAATACGTCAAACATCTTCACTCTGCTTAGCCCAAGCACATTCCACGCACTGTGCTCTTTGTCAATAACAGTTCGAATATTTCTCTGCCAGTAAAAGTCACAACATTTTCCTGCCCCCTCCAGCATTAGCAGAGTTTCTTAGCTCTTCATGAAAATTCAAATGAAAAATATCGACAAGTTTTCATTGCTTTTAAGCACACACAAAAAGCAACTCCATCTGCTTCTTCCCTGCTTTGCAAAGGGAATGAAATGCCTGTGGATTTTTAATTCCACCTTCATCTTCAAGTCAGACTTGAAAAACTGAGAACCTGTTTTTATATGGGCTTTAGGAGAGTGATTTCAGAACTTCTCAAGAACAGCTTAACTGCATTTCAACAGTCCTACATGTGAACTGTTTGTGAAGAGCTTTGGGATCCTTCAGCAGAGAAGATGCTCTTCAAATAGACAACACTTATCATTTGCATAATGCACACACAAGCACAAAACTGACACGGAAGATCTCTTATCTGTAAGAAAGGACACTATCCCCTGCTGAAGCACAGCCTGTCACAGCCGTCCCTCACACACTCTACCGCCTCGTATCGGCCTTGGCGGGAGAGGTGAGATTAGCTTTTATCACCTTTTGGCTAGAAAGTACTTTTTTTTAATGTTAGTGAGCAAGAGAGTTAACAAAGTAAGGAACCGGCATCATCTGATACCTTTGCAATGTGGGGAAACACAGTAGCAACGCCCTGGTGGGATCACGCCTGGGTCCCCGCATACGCATACGCGATGACTCAGCAAGCTACGGGTTGCGGAGGTGTGAATCTCAGGGTAGCTGAATTACTACCTATGAATATCAGAAATTTTAAAAGACAGGTGAAGGAAGGGAAGTATGAGAATAGCATCAGAGGAAATTATTTGGGAAGAGGGTTTTTAATGAGTCTTTCAATATTTTTCTTGTTTTGGGGAAAGGAGAGGGAACATGTCCAACCCTCTTTGGAAGTGAAGTGAAACTCGTCATTCTCCACAGCCTCTTTCAAATCTAGTCCCATGTTATTTCTGGAACATTCTTCCAGAGGTATTTGGTTTTATTCCTGTTCTAGACCCAGTCCTATGATGGATATCTGCAAAGTTGTGCTGACTTCAGTGGGACATGGCAAGGGTAGGGGCGATGTGTGTTATTAGACTTTGCTCTGGGACAAAGACTCTAGTGAATTATTTGCTCTACTGACAGTATCTAGAACAATTTCTAAATCAATCATGGAAGTCATTCTGTTCCACAAAGAATTTGCAAGTGTAGAGACACTCATTTCCTTAGACCTTTAACACCTCCCTTGTAAAAGCACTGTTTCTTGAACTCTCTCAATACTTAATGCTCTCAGTCTTACAGTATGTTCACGGTATTACTAACTTCGAAGAGGAGGGAATAAAGTAATGTGGGAAAAGCCACAAGTTATATTTCCCTGCACCTCTTGAGTTTTTATTTAAGCTCCCTTAACTCCAGCATCCTATTTCTCTCAGGAAGCTTCTTTTTGTCTTTTTGTACTTTTTTCCCCAAATAGAAAACCTCTCACAGGAGCTCAAGGGGCTCTATCTTGCATGCTGCCCTCGAGTTTCCAGCCCTGGAATAACTTCTGACTAGCCATGATTTATCTGGCTGGTCAGAGGTTACTGTACACAGAAATGCAATTTCTTCCTCACGCTTGCTCTATCCTTCTTTGGCAACTCCAGGTGTCATCAACAATCTGCTGCACGCCAATTTATGGCCTTTCCTCCAATATTTTATTCAACTGATATCCCTTTTGCTAGGCAACACTGCCTAGAAAGGGCTAGAGTCCTTTTCTCTATATGTACTTCATTGGTGTAACTGCTGATTTACGTACTAAAGAGTTGAATATTCATTCACAATACTTCTGTCCTTGCAATGCTGTCAATGTGTTGCTTCAGCTCGACATTTGAAGAAAATGTCTTTTTATTCCTGACTGCATTGAGGTCTGGGATGATGTTCCTCTCTGGAAATTAGTGCTCAGAATTACCTGGTTTCTCCATAGTTTCATGATTTCGAGTTACAGCAAACACCACTAAGGTTTTGCATCAAGCTTTCTGAGTCGTGTGCTTTGATGACCCACCTGAGCCTGGCAACTGACAATCTCAAAGGCTCCTTAATTCTGGTAAAATAAATTAATTTTCCCATGCTCCTGGTATTGTTTTAAACAGAAGGCAGGAAATCTGTATGAAATAAGTCTTTACTTTCTTTGCAAATCTGTCGCTACGCTGCTTCATGTCTTCTCCTGTTTTTTGATCAAGACCACACAATAATCTACAGCAAAGCACTCGGATCAGACCATTACCTACCTTCATTGCTTGCTAGTTAAACCTGGCTGGGTGAAAGTCTGCCACACAGCCGAGTCTAGTCCAGAATCAGAGAAAATACACGTAATTTTCTTTCTTTTTAATTATTTTTTTAGACTATTGGCAGTAACAAGGACAAATTATTGTCCTTTACTTCATCTTATTAAGCAATGGCAGTGCTACTCTTCCTGCTATAAACTTATGAAAATACTTCAGTACCAGCCCATAGTTGTAAAGATAAACAGGAACAGAGAAAACTAAAAAGACAGAAGAGACAAAGTAGCTTTCATTAAATAATTTTAATTAGGGAAGTCTTGAGGATTTGACGATTATAGAGAAGTTTCACCCACAAACACTGCTACTCTACTAGCTACATCCTAGACATGTGCTCCTGGAGACAATGGGAATTTTTAGTTGTCTTCAGTGTGTGCATGATCAGGCTCACTATAGCCATGCAACACTGCTCTATGGTCAAAAGGGCAGTTCAGAGTAAGGAAAGGGATTTCCTCCAAAGGAAGAAGACAAAGCTTCCATTTTTCTTACTAGGTGCTCTAAGGTATGATTTATGGCACTCAAGATTTATAGCATTCAAAAATCCTGTGTACCCAGATACTTTTTTTTTTGAGTCCTTTTTTCCCCCATTTGAAAGAAAAACAATGTTTGATTATCATCTGCAGCAAATCTACATGCCAACATTCATCAAATCGGGCCACTAGGTACACTGATAGCTCATTTTTAAAATGCTTCCATCTTAGGTTGCCTAGTGCTTTCACCGAAGCAGATGCACAATTATGGCTTTACAAGGCTAATTTTTAAGAACCAAGGACTGAAAATATTGGCCTAACGAAAAGTCAAGAATAATATTCCCTGTCAGTTAGAGCTAGCTGAATAAGAATGAAAGTGGCACAAATAAGTCAGCCAGCCAGCCATCACATTAAAGAACATGATCCTGTTACAGGAGCACATAATGGGAGAACCAGACATAGGCTCTGAGCACTGCTAAACCACTGAAGAAACAATAGCCAATTCTAGCACTGAATATTATTTTTTTAAAATATTTAAATTCAATCAATTACTTTGCAGGCATGCTTTAATCTGACATGTGATTTATAAAATATCTTCCAGGTTTTAACCAGAGTTTCCTCTGAGTCTCCCTAGGAAAACAAGAGATCAATTCACTTAGTATTGGGCACAATTTTGCAGTGGGTCAAAAGATCAAGCAAGAACATGAACAAAGGAAAATGTTATAAAATTGATTAACTTCATAAGGCCCAACATTTACATTAACTGTTTTAACTAAAGTCGTATCAATAAATATATTCAGCAATACCTTCAACAACAGATCTACTCAGAAATGTATATGAAGAGCTCTCTATACTAAAGAATCCAAAGAGCCCAATTAATTGATAGCCAGTGTTCCCACTGCACAGTCACACTTCTACTGTTGTTATTGTGGTGTCAAGGGAGATTACAATGTCTTTTAGCAGATTAGCTGCAGACCCATACTCAACTGATTAGTATTCGTATTACTAACTCTCATAGAAACATTTGTCTAGCTTTTGCCCCTCTTCTTTCTCTCTTGTTTTCGGTTGTCACCTTGAACACATGCAGCTCAGACTGCCTGAGGAACAGAGGGCAGATCCATACAACACGCTCTCCAAACCTTTTGCTACGCTCACAGATAACAACTTCAGATTAACATTAAGCACATGATACATGGGCTCGCATTACATTACTTCAATGGTAGCATGTCATGTTATGTCAGCCAAGGTCGACATTCTATGTGACAGGATATGATCTAACACGATGCAGGGTTATTGCCTCCTGTGTTAGGAATCTCAGGATAAGAAACAGAAATAGAACAAGCAGATGCACATAACAGATCACTTCATAATACTCCTGGGAAAAAGAATCATTATTAAATGCATTGCAAATTTTGCCAGTATCCTCCTTACCAGATTCAGCTGAGCCTCTAAGCTACCACGACATGTCGTCTTCTTTTTTCTTCCTTTTTTTTTTTTTTTTTAAAGTAAGACCTAAGGCTTGGCAAGTCAGTCAGATTGGTACTTGGACCTCACCACAGGAGGAATTTCAAATAATTCAGTGGACTTCACAAGCTCTGATCACTCTTCTAACACCTTCTGCTCTCCTAGACTTCAGTGACCTCTGTTTCATGAGTAATGTGAGTGACAGTACTGAAAGTCCCAGAGGATCTTGATTCCACTGAGTAACGTGGAGTTTTGGCCTGCAGAGTGACAAGCCATAGGAAGGAACTGTTTAGCTGCTATACTGGACTCAGTACATACCAGAGACCACAGAAATGAACTGTTTAGGTGCTGTACTGTGCTCAGTAAGTATCAGAGAAAGATCAAACTTTAAAAGAACCAATAAGTCTTCTGGAGTTTTAACTTTTTTTCACACACTGTATAGCTTCCAAGTGACAAGCCCTGTTCACTTCTCAGTTACACCCACAGAGCTGCATCTGTGCTTTGAGGACAGAGCAAGAGCAAAGTTAAACTCAGCCATATGAGTCGAAGGGGCTGGTTATATTCACACAATTCTGTTGTATGGCTGTAACCTCCCTGATTTTATTCTTTGTGCCTACTATAAGCATAGCCAATACGTGCAGTGTAAGGATGGTAATATTCAGCTTTACACACACACAAAAGCCAGTCAGATTCCCAGAGAGAAAAGACAGGGAAGTCTCATATTAGGTTAAACCTTTAGTTTTAAATTAGAAGTAATAAACTCTCATAAACTACAACAGAGTTGTCAGTGGCCACTGAGATCATTTAATATCTGGCAAAACAAAAAAGTAGAGCTTCAAGAGCCCATCCTGTCTCTGATATAACACAAGGATGCACCATTTTTAGACCAAAGGCTAAGCTAATCGCAGCTGACTTCACATATCTCTATTTTCTGTTCGCCTTTGTAAACATGAAGGTAATGTTTTTCTTTTTAGTATTCTGTGACAACAGAAAACACAAGCATTATTTTATTAACCTTTAAATGCAATTTGGTTGTTCTCTTTCCATTTCAGCTCAGGAGCTTTGATGTCTGAGTGACATTGAATATACCTTAAGGGCTCAAAAAAAAGTTCAATAGGCTTCATAGCCTCAGCATAAAATACAGACTAGGGAGAGAAAATAAATAAATAAGTACAGACATACATATTTCCCTCTTTTATGACTTTGAAAAGCCGCAGCTGTCATTTGGTTCCTCGCTCTTTCCTGAGGGTAAAGATCATATGATGAGATAAGAATGAGCATTGTAGAGTCCTTAGATTGGATGCGGAGAAGCTGATATTTTTACCTAGTCAGCTAGCATGGTTTAAAAAAAAACAAACAAGCCACCACTGAAGCCCTTAGCTATATTCCTCAGATGTACCCAGAGAACTGTTCCCCTAACTCGGGAATGCTGACGTCAGCACTTATCTGTACCAGCCGCCTCCTATTTCTGTGTACTCTCAATGGAATCTTGAACGTTGATTTTCCAAAACTGGGTCAATTCATGTCAAAATTGATCCAAAACCAAACCAAACATTAGTTCAGGCCAGAAAAATCAATCCTTGAAGTAAAACATACGGCACTTTTCATTATTTTGAGACACCTTCAGCACCACAGTACCAAACCTTAACCCTAAATTTAACCATAGAATTACATCAAAACAACCTACCAGTACAGGAAACAGAACGTAGGTTTAGACTCCCGTTGGGAGCAGCCTCTGCTAATACTGCAAGCAATAACCTGGATTCTGGACCCTTTCAATATCTAAGTCCCTAACAGAAATGTTAAAAAAATCCCAAAAATTTTCAGTTCAGAAGTGGGATTGACCATACAACAATAGTCAAGATGAGACACTGGTCTCTACTAACATAAGTTTTCCTGAATTCTGTGACTTGAAGGACAAAATGACCTCCGCTACCCTAACCTTAATCCTCAGCATAGCTCCTCATATATGTAACAGACTTACTGCTTTTGCAAAAGACAGTATCAGGCATACCAACACCTGCCTTTTTACCACAACCCCTCCTTCTACACGCTCTCTCTGGAGGGCTCTTTAAACAGTCAGTCTAGCAAAGATAAAAATGTCCATTTTTTTTGCTCAACCAACAGATCTTATGAAAACCTGCCCAAGGTTTTGAACAAAGACAATATGGCTTGTTGTTGCTCTGGATTAAGGCTTGACTACCAGGACTGTGGAGATGCCTCTTGGATCTTACCATGGCTGGGAGCTTTTTGTTGACTGTGTTCCTAATATTCAAAACAGAGCTTATGTTTAGGACATCCTATTGCATCCACCTCTGCAGAAAACCAGTAAATAAAAACCTGGATCATGCCCTGACAGTGGTAACTCAGTTCATTTTCACAAACTGCACAAGTTTCTTAAATGGGAATAGCAGAGCGGCATAAGCCAGGATGGCAGATGTCAGTACAGAAGCGACAAATCTCCACCACTTGATCTTTAAAACAAGGTTGCATTGCTTAGTTCAAGATATGAAACAGTCCAAATACGTTTGAACTTTGGTTCAGAAATAAGGGCGTGAGCTTGTACCAGATTACCTGATCACACCGACCCTCCTTTTCTTTCTTTGTATTGTGATGAAAAAAAATGTGCAGTTAGATCCTGCCCTTCCAAACAAATGGAGCCAAGTCACATACTGCTTGTACTACTCTGTCATTTGTCAGCAAGCAAAGGTAGAAAGCAAAGCAGCAGGGTGATGTATTGACTGTAACTAATGTCGCTAAATATCACAACTTTTTTAGCAAGTCTGGCTTCCCTCTTCAGTAAACAAGAGACAGGCACTAAGCTTTGTGACAATGAAGAAAAATCTGCTTCTTTGTGTAGGTGGGTGATTTTCACTGCCAGAATTATGGAAGATCCAGTATCAGTGAGGTATTCTGTTTTAAGCTAAAGGCAATTCTCTCCCGAGAGCTGGTAAATTCCCAGGTACTATATACCTAGGCAAAAGCTAATGTAAAGAAGAGTTCAATTTCTTGCAAGGGATTATAGAGAGGAAATGGATATTTACATTTCAATCCCACAGTAATATTCACTGCAAGTCTTTGCTCTCTTGAAAATAAACCTGACAAACACTTTTTTTCCCCCCCAAGTCTTCGATCTGATCTAAGCAGGCTATGAGTTTTCAAGAGCACACTGATCCTCTAGAAATGCTTTGTAAAAATCTGGACTACAAAATACTATGCATGAAAACCACAGAGCTACAAGAGCTCACATTAAAGCTTAAATGGAAAACGATCCAGTAAAGAAAAGCTGGTACAAAGAGGCAAAAAGGCCAAAAGCACTGGCCACCCAAAAGGGAAAAATCCCAGTGGCCATATTGCCTGCATCATTAATCAGGTAGGGCAGTGTCAGTGCAGAAGAGAACAGGAACACCACTGTTAAGTGTCTGCCTGAACAATTTAGCATACTTAAAAGATTCAAATACCATTTCTCTTTGAATTAAGAGAATTTTTTAAGCTACGGAAGGTTTCAAGGGGGAATGAATAATCACGGTGCACTTTGCCTGCAAATGGAATTTTTTGGCTCATACACCACATACCCTAAATCTCTGTATTTTCTCATTTGTCAATCTTTATTACAGAAATTCCCATTCGAGCTGAATAGCTGTCTTCCAGGACCTCATCTGCCCATGGCATTGATTCCCCAAATGAAGCCAGGCCTCTGCTGGAGATGTCATCTGCACACCAAACTGCAATGTCATACGCATATGATTATAACGTTAGGTAGGAGACTAGAAGATGGTATAGATGTGCTTAAGGAACAGAAAAATTCTTTCCATGTAAATGCCCCAGGCAAATGGACATTAAGTAAAGAGAGATACAGATCATATCAGCTAGTACATGCAGAAAGATTTCATAGATTTGTTTTTCAAAACTACCCTGGAAAATAAGCAATTTTTAAATAAAGTGCTCAGTATAGCGTACCTCACTGCAGGCAAAATTTAAATTTGGGTTTTTAGGTTACAGGGAGAGAAAATACAAGAAAAATACAACGTGATATGTATTCAGATGGAGCTACTCTTAATGTTGATTTGGATGAGGTTATTGGCAAATATATAAAGCTATTTTAGTCTTGCCGAAGTTCGGGTCCTGTGCTGTCTTTCCAGTCACTAATTGTGATAAGAAATTTTGATATTGGTTTGACTGATATTTGAAATAATGGTCTTCAAAGCAGTAAAAAGACATTATTAAGCAAGGGTGCTTAAGTAAAGGCAGCATTGTCAGAGGATATGCTGCAAGGCAGCAACAACCTCTGGGTTATTCCACCTAATGAGGACCATCCCATAGCAGTAACTAGCCTGCAACGGGCTGCAGTATTCTGACATGTCAAGAGAACCATCTTGCTGGCCTTGAAGCAGAAAAACTGAAGCAGTGCCATGAACAAGCCTTATGACTGGTGAAGGGGGGGAGAGATGGGGGATTCCAAGAATTGGATTAGCTTTTACTAGAATCCGTTCATATCACCAGGATAGATGTATAAGCAGAAAAACAGAAATTGGGTAAACTCTGCCAAAAAGCATCCTGCCCTCGTAGCAATCTGCACAGTAAACTTGACACTCCTGCTTCATCATACATTTTCCAATTCCAGTACCATTAAATAGTAATTGTTCTGCTCTACTTCCTGTTTTGAAAAATGCTGCTTTTTGCGCTGCCTTCATAACAGCCTCTTAAGTCATTTAAGTTTTAATACTCTCACAATGAACAGCTACGAGATGGAACCTTGCTGAACTGTATAAATTTATTTCAGGACTTTGAAGATGCCATCATTTATATTAGTTCATAATTATTGCAGCTGTCACTTCCAACTGCCTTATAATGCCTCCATGAAAAAGGGAAGTATTAAAAGGAAAATTTTCAAAAGGATTCAAAGCTCCTATTGTGGTTGCTGGATACAGCCAGCTACCACATTTAAGTGGCTAAAGAAAATGTAGAGATCTCTTTTAAGAGTGTGACCATGAATTACTTGTTCTTACGAACATCTGTGCTACAACTGAGAACAAACCATGCATCCACACCAGTGAAAGGACCACCTTTAAAAAAACTCAGCGTACAACTCATATAAGGTAGGAAACAGCAATAACATTTTGTAATCTCTCAGTATTTTACCTCTGCAGGGTACAGGTTTCTTATCCAAGTCCAAAAATGTCAGGCAAGGGCATGAAAATTCAGGTGACGTCAATGCTTTAGTTTATAGAAAACAAAATACGTGATATATTCAGAGGTGGGAAAGGGAGAGGTAGGAGGTGGTAAGAAAATGACACATAAAGACTGAGAAAGAGATAATTCTGATAAGATAGGGAGGCAAGAGAAAGAGTAAGTATCCAGATGACTAAGCAATCTTTCACAGCCACATCTGTGTTCAAACACTCTCTATATGCTGTTTTGTACATTCTGGTGCGATAAAGCAGGCTCCCTGATCTGTGTACCTGAAGGTGTGCATTTCTTTACTCCACTTGATGAATCAAGGGTTTTGATAAATCCAATGCAGTAAAAAATCAAAGAATGAGGTACAGCAACAGGAGGGAAAATGCACCATGGCTGCATCGTGCCCTCAGGACCCCTCCGGTTGCTCAGCCAGTGTTTCAGAAACATAACCAGAGCAGAAAGCAGCACACCAAAAGATTGCTCAGTGTCATCGCATTCAGGAAGTTTCTAACCACCTTGCAGCAATGCACCGTTCATAACTATGCTGCTTTGTAGATGTTTTCTCCAAGCAATATTGGGCAATGAGCACACATCAGCATGGCTCATCTCCAGTGAGGGAGTGACCGTCGGTCCACCCAGAGCACGCTCTAAGCCTACCGACACATTTACTGCTGACCTTGGCAGCGGTTTGAGCCCCCACTCGCAAGTTCAACAAAGTCAAGCTGGACTTGCCACCAAGAGGGCTGTTTCACCCACTCCGTCGGTGACATCTGATTGCTGGACTAACCACAGGCGTTGACAGATAACTGCCTGCTGCTCTGTTGCTTACTCCTGCCCGCTTCACTTCTCACTGGAGATTTTGCAGCATCCCAACCTGCAGGTTTTAACAAACAGGCAGAAAGCCCCACAGCCCTCTTTGGCGTGCTTCCTGCAGAACCCCCGGCTTGTCAGTGGTGGGTGTGTAACATGATGGGGGTTCACAAGCTGCCAAGGAACATAAAAGATCTCTTATCACAGCTGCCCTGCAATCAGCAGCACGGTTGAAAACTGCAAAAGAGGACCCAGGAGTAGGACCTAAGGCTGCACAACCTGGAATAAGACATGGGTAATTATTTGAAAGTACCTATAGACCAAATGAAAGTATAAGTTCAGATCACCCCAGGTATTGTTTCAGATCTCAAAGGAATTAACTGCAGTGCATGTGCAGAAACTCGCTGAACACCACCAGAGCACGCGATAAACCCTTCAGGAGCTTCCAGAACAGGGTAATTACCTCAAAATTGAGAAACCCTGTCTTCAGCATGAAGGTCACTGACATTGTGCCACCTTATTTTCTGCAGAGTGTTTTTAAGAGCCTTTAGTAGGACTAAAAAGCTGCACCACAGACTCTCGCATCAGCATGTTCACACTAACCAAGACAAGGAAGAGTTGCTAAAAGCCTACACGGTGGAAACTTCTCTGCCGAAAGGACATTCCTCCAGAGGCTGGGGGTCCCACATGTGGGGTCCCTGCAGCTGCCCTTCCACCCTTCTGTCAGTTCACCTGTCCCTTAGCTGCCCAGTACTGCGTTTAGCTGGCAACAAGAGGTGTTCTGGGAGATGGTTATGAAGACCGGATTTCCACAGATGTAAGCAGGAGCCCCCAAACCCAACTTAGTTAATGACCATATACCTCTGGAGTTTGGCATTCAGCAATTTTGACACATTTCTCCAGCATTCTCACATATCGGGTATCCACAACCAGGTTCAGTAGAGGGGGAGCTGCCAGTGCTGGCTGTAGCCAGTTCCCCAGCAGCCCCACCACAGGCCACAGCTGAGCCCCATGGAGAACCTGGTGGTGCCTCAGTGGAAAACGTGTTTAGGAGCGGGGAAAACCCCGCACAGGTGAGGAGGTGTGAGAAAAAAAGTGTGAGGAACAGCCCTGTCAGCACCTGGGTGAGAGAGGGAGGAGGAGGAGCTCCAGGCACCAGAGCAGGGATTCCCCTGCAGCCCCTGAGGAACCCACGTTGGAGCAGGTGTAGCCTGAGGGACTGCACCCCAGGAGGTTCGTTTCTCACCAAACAACTCTATTTTAATGGGCAATAGATTAATTTAATTTTCCCCAAGTCAAGTGTGTTCTGCCTATGAGGGTAATTGGTAAATTATCTCCCTGTCTTCATTTCAACCCACAAGCTTCTCCCTCTTTTTGCTGAGAAGGGCAGTGAGAGAGCGGCTGGGTGGGCAGCTGGCAGCCAGACATGTCAACCCACTACACCATGTTAAATAATTCCAGGGGAAATAGTTAATATATTCCTGAGAGATAAATGTGCAAGTGGTATTATTGCCACCCAGAAATAAAATTAATTCTAATTGGTTATTCCTGGAAAACCCAATTCTGTCAGTGGCGTTACAGCAAACGTGACCTCCCTGCATCTGTATGCTTGTGGATAAAAGGGAAATTTCAAGCTGAAAGAAAACGAAAAGAGCTCCTAAGCAGAGAATTCAAATAAAAATGGTGAGAAGACAAAGGTACAAGGAAATCCCTTGGTCTGATATTAAGGGACCTAAAATAATTCAGTATTCATTTTATTCTGATTTCTAATAGTGTGTTTCTTCAGCAGTATTTCTAGTTGTTCCAAATATAATCTCAGCCCTGGTTGTATGACGGAAGACTACGCCTGTAAACAATTTTAGTCTCAGAGTGACTCAGACAACAGACATTACAGAATCACAGAATTGTAGCGGTTGGAAGGGACCTCTGTGGGTCATCTAGTCCAACCATCCTGCTGAAGCAGGGTCATCTACAGCAGGCTGCACAGGACCTTGTCCGGGTGGGTCTTGAATATCTCCAGAGAAGGAGACTCCACAACCTCCCTGGGCAGCCTGTTCCAGGGCTCTGTCACCCTCAGAGGGAAGAAGTTCTTCCTCGTG
>Ga0065711_1004470_pt1 | contig 45726 bp, 29 predicted proteins | sample Hoacrofraction12_FD_59098 | JGI IMG/M metagenome (GOLD analysis project Ga0065711, IMG submission 59098) | Hoatzin crop microbial communities from Cojedes, Venezuela - Epithelial fraction 12 v2 (version 2) | ecosystem: Host-associated > Birds > Digestive system > Esophagus > Crop | place... | reverse complement strand
AGGGAGCTGGGCTTGTTTAGCCTGAAGAAGAGAAGGCTGAGAGGGGACCTTATAAATGCCTCTAAATATCTCAAGGGTGGGTGTCAAGAGGATGGAGCCAGACTCTTTTCAGTGGTGCCCAGCAAGAGGCAACAGGCACAAACTGAAGGACAGGAAGTTCCGTCTGAACATGAGGAAGAACTTCTTCCCTCTGAGGGTGACGGAGCCCTGGTCCAGGCTGCCCAGAGAGGTTGTGGAGTCTCCTTCTCTGGAGATATTCAAGACCCGCCTGCATGCGGTCCTGTGCAGCCTGCTGTAGGTGACCCTGCTTTGGCAGTGGGGTTGGACTGGATGACCCACAGAGGTCCCTTCCAACCCCGACCATTCTGTGATTCTGTGATTTAGTCATTGAAGACTTCTTAGCAGAGGAACAGAAACACAAATCGTTTGTCCAATTGCTGGAGTTACGTCTCACTTCATGACAATCTATACTGACACAAGGGTGCACCTATTTGTAAGGGCATTTATATAAAATTTTGTAGATTGTAGGAATCCAGTATGCCTGCTGCTCTTTAATGCATGCACTGGGTAAAGGTTTGGTAATGGCTTTTGGCTATAGAGTCCTTATTTGTGTTCTCTGCAGTTCAGAGTTGTGGGTGGATGCACCTTCTTTAGATAATTTTTTTTTTTTCCAATTTGAATCATCAGGGAGGTTTTTCACAGAAATGCCTTCCAGTCAGGAAAGTTCTTGCTGAGTCTTCCGAGTAGAGGGAAAGTTTGGTTCAGGCATGAAAAGAAAGCCAAGAGGGACAAGGTTCATCAATTCCCACAAATGATCTCTAGAGGGAGCCAGGAGAGTGTCAACATTGGTAAGCTAACTCTGCCTCAAGATACTCCATATTATTTATATAAAGACTTATTCAATAGACTTTTCAAGGATGGTTGACCTGTGGCCTGGATATGCCCAAGGCCTCAGAGAGCCACAATAAATGAAAAAATAATTTTCATGCACGTTAAAGGAACTTCTACAATGCCATCCATCAGCCACCATGAGAAGGAGATGAGGAACATTGCAACAGTGGAAAGGCAGCCTAAAAGAGAACAAAAAATGAGGTACAGAATCTGTTTGTTTGTTGTATGGTAGTGTGCAGATCCACCCAAGCTCATGCGCTGAATGATTTTCTGCTTTACAGAAACGTAATTTTTTTCTTTACTGCATTTTTCGACAAATATGCCCACTGCTTAAAATTCACTAGAACAAGTGATTTGCAAGCAAAACTGTCAGCTGTTTGCTTACCCTTTGAATTAAGTGTCCCACAAAGTAATCTACTACAGTGGTAAAATCAATGTAAAGTGCATTACTCTAAGTCCCAACAAAATACAATAGTTGGCTTTGTAAAACAGCACTGGTATTCGCAGGACTCAACTCTGCTGTCGCTTGGATTCGTATGAAACTCCTGGAGCTGATGAGTTCACACAGGTCCAGACCAACACACAAGGATGTTCTCTAGTCTGTCTTTTGAAGATTTGCCTGCAGACAGCAGGAGGCATTAGCAAATCCACGAGGGATATTGCAGGAAGATTGAAGGGATGGTATTGCTACTTGCAATAGCTTTTACCCAGTCTTTGGAAAGTAACATAAAAACTACTTCATTCTACTTCAGATTGTGGCTTTCACAGGCTGTGGGTTGGGCCCTACCCCTACAGAGAGCGTGAGTATCTAGGACTGGTTAGCAGAGAGCTGATGGCTTGCTGACAGTGGTTGACGCACGTTTATTTGACAGAGACTGTGCAAGTTGTAACGTGACTGTGCTGTCTAAATATGTATTTCAGATCCTGCAAAGAAGAGGCCGTGGGGGTAACTCTGAACCCTTAGCAGCCCAGATTGGTCGAGGTGTGTGTGAAGGAACTGAGCTTTCTCTCCACCTGGTGCTGGGTCCCCAGACATTTCTTCTGTGCGTGTGCTATGAATCCGTTCCAATCTTCTGACAGTAGGGAAATACAAACAGTTGCAAAAGGGGTGTGAATTCTTGCAGCAAGGGCTAAAAAGAGCATTTTTTGTCACTTAAAGTAAGGCAGACAAGGTACTATATCCCACAGGACACTAATGAGCCACCTGATAACACCAAGTGCACACCTGACCTCTTGACACGTGAAGCAGAGATGACAGATGTACTGTCAAAATACAAATCTATCAACTTCATCATTTAAATCTACCCACAGATGCTTTACAGCAGAGATCTGAGTGGAAACAAACATTTTAACTTACAGAGTAACCTTGTAAACAGGAACTTTTTATAAACGACTCCGGTTAATAATTTATGAATTGTAACAGTGTCATGAGAAAAGCATACCAAGCATTGATTTTTGGCATTGAATGACAACAAAGCCAATCCCCCAGTTTCCACAATAATGATGCACTCACTGTTCTAGTGTTGGGGTGTATTGATATTCATAATGCATTTGCATAAAATCCCATCTCTCATCTTTTATATTATTCATTTTGTGCTTTCTAGCTCTTTCCCAAATGTGTTGAGTTGCTCCCTTAAACACACAGGCTTCTGTTCTGCAAGTGGGAGGCATCTCAGAGTCACTTCAGGATGCTGGTTTTTTGCTCTTTAATTAGGTTTGTAAAGAGTTTGGTACTCAGGCAGGAATTAATTTTTTTTCTGTGTTTGTAAGTAATTTATCGTGACCTCTCCAAATGATAGCACTTGCCCTGTGTGAAGACAGTTAATTTTCCAAGATGTGACATGCATAGTTTTTAATTAGATTGGGGTAATCATGTCAAAAAAGGAACTTTCTTTCATGAAGCACACAGATATTTGCATTCTTTTAGCAAAAGCATTTTCTTTTTTCCATGATTAAAATTAAGTCTAGCAACGAAACAGATCTGGAGTGCTGGAGTTTATGCAAGAGGAAAATTTTTGAGCTGTTTATAATATCTTTCAGGACTCTGTTCACAGAGCTGCATTTGTGGTACAATATGTTTATCTGTGACGAATGTATCAATATTTTAGCTTTCATTTTAGAAAGGTTCTATCCAAATATCTGTAAATATTTTTTCAGAGAAGGCCTCAAAATGTGGGCTGGGACTAGCTCTGATTGTCATTGTTGTGTCTTTGCTTCCTCGTGTCTTTGCCCTTTCTCCATTTACTCACCCGCCAGGTTATCTTCCTCACCACAACAGGTTATCTTCCACAAAGGTCGTAAAGACCTTCATGAACTTCTTCACCCTGGGTTCCTTTCTTGACAAGCAATGATGAGGAATGGAGATCTGTGGATTAGCAGAAGGCACGCGACTGACTGCTGAGACAGAAGTGTTTTTAGTGCAACTGCTGTGGCCCTCAGCACACCAAGGTGAGTTCAGAACATTGCCTGCTCATGGGCCTGGTCACTCCTCCTTCCCCAAGGTTTGGACTCCCAGGATTTGCCCCTCCGCTCCATCACGGAGGATGTCACACACTGGCAAGGGCAGAGGAGAGAAGAGCAGAAGTGTTTGGAAGAGCAGGGGGAAAAGGAGAAGCTGCAGAAATTGACAGTCTTGAACTGGGTAAAAACAGAAAGATGTAGCTGTTGACCTTTCCTCTTGGCTGAGGAAAGAGGCTTGGCCACATGAAAACCAGCTGTCCACCACATCCAAGCAAGGCTCTGGTATTGAGCAATGATGTGATAAGTTCAGTTCCTTTTGGACATCCTCCCTTTGGGAAAAGGTCCTGATGGTCATGAATTGGGAAGGCTGGCTGGGTGACTGGGGAGGTTGTGCTGTGTTGTGTTGATGTGACTTCATGAATGAAATCCTGGTTTGTCCGTTCAAGAATCCCACTGGAGTTCTGTAGTCACAGCATGTAAAAGGAGTGGGGTTTCCAACAAGATCTAAAACCCCTGTAAGCACCTTTGAAGATACTTTAGTTAATAGATGTGACGAGGTTATTTCAGTCTGTCAAATCAAATCACATTTTACTCCTCCTTTAGAGACATACGTTTGCGGACCTGTGGTTTAATGGACTGATGGCGATTTTAGAGATGCTACAGTCTGCTGAATTGCTACAGGTGCATTGATGGCTTAGACCCTACAGGCCTATTCCAAGCCATTAATGTTCGCCATGTGAAGAATATTTCAACAGAGTTATGTTCCTGGGTCACTGATGTGGTGATCCATAGGTAGGTAGAATTACATTCTGTCAGACAAACTCTGAAACTGAGGCAGGAACATTTTCTGTATTCTCAAACAATATTTTTTTATACTTTAGGAGTCTTCATTCAAGGATTGCTTTGGAGATTCCAGAGATGGTTTTTTTTTTTTAATAAAGGAATGACATTACTGACTCTGCCAAAGCTGTGCTCCCTGCTTGATAAGTATCTATACAAAAGAATAAGTAGCCTCTGAAAAGATAAACTAAATTATTTCCTTTCTTAACATCTTCTGCCCATCTTCTAACATCTTCTGGCACAGAACTTTCTGGGGTATGATTCATTATCTCCTCAAATCTGGAAAAAAAACTAGTATTTGTTGAATAACAAAGTAAATCCTTTATATTTTTTTTTCTCTGTCAAGTTCATAAATGTCCTGATCTGCATCATGGAGGTCAGCTCTCAGTTGATCTCAGGGAGTGGCCAAGTAGGAGAGTAGGAGAGAGGGTCACCTGCTGGAGAGAAACGCTGGGTTTGGCTCTGCTGTTAATCGGAGTTCTGCAGTGGAGGCTGTATTTGAGATCCAGTTGCAGGCCATTACCTACAGAGAACGACAAGATGGTTGCATAAATGCGGGATAGTCTTTTAAATGTGGTGGATATCCTAGTGTGCACGTTTATCAACAGAAATTTTGCACCAGTGATGGAGCCTGAAGATTTTCAGTCGGGGTCTGAAAGCAATTGCATCCCTCTCTGCTCTGTTGCTTATGACAGCAAGGGCCCAGAAGCCGAGGCTGTTCCCATTATGTCCCTGACGCACAGGTCCGAGGGAGAAGCCAGGCTGTGGTGTTTGCCTAGTGCAGATTCCTGTAGCTTGCTGGCCTACAACTCTGTCGGCTGCGTAATAAGTAGGTAAATGTAAGATGCTTTGCCAAGTTTCGTATCAAATATTGACTGTGTGTAGCTACCGTGAGGTGTTACAGGATATGCAGTGGAAAACTTGGCTGGGTGGTAAAAGCTACATCTATGCTCATTCCACCCACGAAGTAGATCCAAATTTTCCTCACTTCTGTTCTGCTTTCCCTTCCCTTTCTTATACCCAAACTGTGCATAAACACGCATTCAAAAGGCAACGGAGAGATATTCATTAAAGCCTCCTGAACTGCTGTTGCATGGACAGAATTTGATGACAGCCATTTTTCCTTTCAAAAGAGCATATTTTGTTCTTCGGGAACATTTACGGTCTTGTGCAGTGGGGGAAGCTCTTCATAGAAGCATTTGGTTCTTACAGACAGGTGCTGCAGCATGGTTTCCCATACAAGGCGGGCTTAAGGTTTGCCAACTGCTCCACAGCTGCAGCCAGATGCCACACTGACATGACACAGCTGTCCTGAAAGCGTGTGGGAGGCCGCTAGCTTGCTGGTGCTGCTCTCGCTTACCTGTGACTGCAGAGATCGCATCAAGTCCCTCTGGAAATCCGTAACAGGATTTCCTTTTATGAAGCTGGAAAGGCACAGCCCAACTTGCATTATCACTTTTGCTGTTTGCCTTGTTTGTATTTCCTGTTGGGACTGATTTGGATCGGTGGTAAATGCTTGCTGAAGGGAGGCAGACTGGCATATAATGATGAGCCCAGTGTCAGGAAGGAGACAGAGGTGGAGATTTTCCAGTGGCAGAGTGATCAGCCACTGGCTTTAAAGAGCCTCCATCACTGGCTTAGCCAGTTGGATGCCGTGAAGGAGGAAGGAGTATCCCATATTTACCAGTACTCTGCTCATTTGCATGGCCGGGAGGTACTGAATGCGCAACGCTGTGCTGCCGTCGGGTGATGGTAAGGAAGAGACAGACAATGCCAGATGAGAAGCTGTGAGTCTAAACGCTCCTTACTTCTTTTATCTCCCTCTCCCATGTTTCTGAACTGGCTTGATCTTCAGTGGCAGATTGAAGTTGTGTTAACTGAAGGTGAAATGCAATATTTTATTACATATTCTGAGCAGCAACAACCCTTTTAATTTCTTTGCTAAAAGTTAGATTTGCAGAGGTGTTACTTTAAGACACATTACTGAAAATCTGAAATTCATTTATTCAGCTTTATAGGCCAACACGGACTTTTCTTACTTTGTTTTTTGTTTCTGCAGCCCAAGGAGATTGTCTTCTATGGCCCTGCAGATGTCTCTGCAAATCTTAATAAATCCTTAAACTTCAGTTAATGTCTTATGTATATTAGTCACATGTGAATTTAATCACCATTATGAGAGCCTACCATGGGTCATGGTCCCCAAAACCATTTCCCTTGGAAATAATTACCCTCAGCTGCAGTATAATGTGTTATTAGAATTGCTTTAAAGCAGGGTAGCAGCCCTATTAACACTTGTCACTGCTGTGTGTATTTTCAGTATGTCTTTCTCTTCTATTGTGTACCATTAGAATGGAAATGGCTTGGATGCGGTAAATAGCCTGGTACGCACTGGCAGCTGTGAGCAATGAACTGACAAGTGATTTATTCAAAAGGAGACATCTAACGCTCCGAAGGCAGTGGTTTCCCAGGCATGCTTGGACTGACGCAAGGCCCAGCTCTGCAGCGCTGCTGCTCAGGTGAAGCGGGCTGTTCGACTGCTCTTTCGCTGCTTGGTGCTGGTGAGAGCTGCTGAACCCGGCTGTATAGCTGTACGTACCAGTAATGAGCTTTTCTTCGTTAAAGTGACTGCAACACCACAAAATGGAACGTAAGTGTGAGCAGGAGCCTTCTCAAACCCTTCGGAGAGCGTGCAGGTGCTTCGCTGTCTCTGTCTGCCCCAGTAATCCTGGATCTGCCTATGCAACGTGGAGCTGCTTCAGGCGGGTGGGTGAGGCTGTGCTTCCCATACCTGCGCCGAATGGCAAAGGTGTGAGCTGGTGAGCTTCGGGTTGAACTCCTGCAGATGGAGAAAGCAGTTCACCCTCTTGTCCCACACCCTGTGAAAGAAGCAAGCAATGAGCAGTACAAGAGATGCGAGCAAAGGGGAGAGTTTGCAAATCATTTGGCTGGGTGATGGTTACGCTCAGAAACAGCATTTATTTTCCATGGCATCAGCAATCTTCCTTCACGAAACACTCTGTTCACTACATTAAATTTCCAGCAATTGTAGAAAATACGTGACTATAGTTTAGTATATTTTTGCATTGCTTTGCTTTTGCAATTAACTTGTTGGCATAAAAGTAATTATCTGATGACATCTGGGAACAACAAAAAAAAAGTTGTCTGGGTCAGAGGAATTCTGCCCATCTTTGAAACAGCCATTAAGACAAACACTTATCTGATTTCCTGCAAACAACCTGATCATTTTTTTGGCAATTTAAATCAGCTGGCACCATCACCGTGCTTCGGACTCCATCCCAACGCCAAAGGTGGATAAGTAATAAATGTTCAAGTCAAACCTGACCTAACACCGGCCTCCCAGAGCTTAGAAAAATCTCACAATATTCCAGCCACAGCAGGTGCGTTCTGTAATCCTTTATTAAAAACTCCTGCCACACATCCCCCCCAACATGTGATGGGGTCTTATGCAGATTAAATCTGACATGCTATGAAGTCACTGCAACCTTTTCCTTACTGCTAATTAAAGGAAAGAAAGCCAAAAAAAGGATGAAGTACTTCCAAGCAGAAGTGTGAGGCAGGTGGGCAGAAATGATTGTGTTGTGTTTGGCAATCGCTAGGCCTGAAGTTCACGAGATGGGGAAGGTGCTTGACCGACTGTTTTTCCTGTGTGTGCGTTTAAATTAAATCGTAGGCTTTCTGTGAAAGGTAACTGACATTGTTTAATTAAAAGCCTCTCTTCTGTTCTACCTGGACTTCTAATTCCAGTGCAATGTGTGGGCGCACGGTGCTTTGTCTTCCCAAGGTATAATGAGACTTAGTAATGCAGCTGTCCTGTTTACAGTGTAAATCCCCCTAATGATAAATGGAGTAGACTTAGGGAGAAACCCTGACGGTGCTTCAGACAGGGAGAGTGGATGATCTTTGCAAATAGCTGGTGGGTAGAAAGTTAATCATTATCTGCTAATAAGCCTCTGATTGCTGGGTGTTTTATACCGTGGAAGATTAGAAAACTTGACTTTGCTTTATATTAGTCCTGATTGCAGAGCTGGAGCATGAACAGGGAGTGACTGGTTTGTTTATGGGCAAGATTCGGACCTCGCGTCTTGAGAATCCCTTTGAGAGTTCATGCTATGTTAGAAGCTTGTGGTGACCAAAAGGCTTTAGAAAGGGCTAGTCACAGGCAATATGGGGAGCAGGTTTAGCTCTCTGTGTTATGAAAGCGCCCAGCGACCTCAGTCAGGTGTGAGGCCCTGCCTAAGTGCTCCGTGGCCAATTAACAGGAGACCTCTGCATCCCCCAAAACCCACAGCATCAGGAGATGGAGTAGATCAAGGCTGGGAATGAGGACACGCTTTTACCCTCGTTCGCAGGCGTGGATCTGGTTCCCGCGGAGAGCAGAGCATGCTGACTGCAGTCACTGATCTCTGCTGAGACAGAACTGGGTGCCAAGGAGGGGGAGGTCATTTCAGCTGTCAGATTTTTGGAGACCAGAGACTGCTCTGTGGGGAAGAGATGAGGAACATATGGTGTGGTGGGAGAAGGTGACAGTGGTGCTGAAGAGCAAGAAATGTAACGAGAAGCAAACTTTTGGTAGGGTGCCGACTTTAGGAAAGGCAGTGGCAGAGGGCAGGAACTGGTGAGAGCGTGACTGTGTGTGCAAAGGAGAATCGAGGCTTGTGAGAACAGGGAGTCTTGGGAGAGAAATACAGGTGGTCAAGTTAGATTCCATCATGTGCGTACTTCTCATATGTCATCCTGGAATCCACTGGAGTTATGACATGAATTACAGGAGCATTTTGAAAGATGGACTATCTATGCCCATATTGTTGCTCTCCAGAGCAATAAAACTGGGGGCCTCTGCTGATTATTCTCTAGCTCTGATTTTGATTCAAGAGGGGACAGGAGCTATTTGGCACACGTGACTCTGAAAGTGCAGTCCTGGAATGGGGCACAGGCCATGGTAGGAGGTGTGCCACCAGCCTTTGGGGCCGCGGAAGCAAGACAGGAGTGGCTCCAGGAGAAGCGAATGGGGAGCAAGCAACCGCTGAGGAGTTCCTTCCACAGGACTGAATCCCATTTCTCCTTGCTCCATGCTGCTTCAGCTCCAGGGGATCAGTTGGATGGTGTTACCTTTGTCAGTTATGTGTTACACCATGTTGTCATTGTCACCGGCGCAGCCGTTGCATGGAAAGAATTTTCACTGCAATGTCTGATGCTGATCTCAGGTGTGTTTAGCTTGCCAAGGAGACAGCTTGATAAACTGTTTATCAGCATGCTCCCCAACCATGGTCAAGAACTTCTGGATGTATGAAGATCTGCTAAGGGATTGTTCAAAGTGGTTTACAGTTTCTCGTAGAATTTCTGTGTCTGTTAGGGCTCAATGGGAATTGTTTTCCTAATCGGTGAGGAATTAGATTTGAAAAATATTTCCATCTCAAATTAAGGCAGAAAACCAAAAATCTCAAGAATTTTCATTCATCAGCTGAGGGGATTTCAGATGAGGGTACTGGCTCAGTTGAAAAAAGACGCGTTTCAGTAATTTGCAATTACTGCTGTTTCAGTTCAGACTTTTTTAAAAGAAATATTTGCTGATCATTATAAATTTCAAAGGAAGAAAGCAGTTCTATATGAAATGCAATCTGTTTCAAGTAAAAAAGTATGTTAAAAAGTAGTTTAGATTTCAAATTTTTTTCCTAGTTCACAAGTTTTTTAACCATTCTTTATCTACAAAACATTTTGTCTTGGGTGAAATGACATTTTCTGATATGTTTAATCAAAAAATTCCCAGCCTGTTGTCTTCATGATCTAACCAACAGCACTCTTTGGTGGCTTTTTGCCAGAATCTTGTTTTACGTATAATTTTACTGGAATTATGTTAAAAGTTTTTTTCATACTGAGAATTAACCTCAAGAGAGATGAAAATGAATATAGAGTGGTAAATGAAACACTCTGCAAAAAGTGAAAGTTGCACCGCAAGTAAATCCATGCTCCAGTTTCAGGTCTGAGATGGTAATAAATTGAACACAGAGCATTACACAGACAGTGTCAGATATAAAATATATTAATCTTGTCAGAGAGTGTACTAACTCTCCCAGATTTATGATCAGGTGCACTTAAGTGCTGTTCTTCTCATTAATCTTGATTTACAAACAGTAGCCTTCAGAACAAGGGGTCAGAAGAGACAAGAGAATCATAGATATGTCACTTGGATAACTCACCTCCCCCAGCTACCCTGTACCTTTCAATGACATCCTTCCATCTTTAATTACTGAAAGGTCTTTAATCTTGTCTGCGTAAGGGCAGAGTATGATAAATGTGAGGGGTTGTCTGTGCTACTCTGAGTGTGTTTTTAACAACTGATGCCTTGGATGCTGGTGGGAACAGTAAGATAATCACATCTACCGCTAGCAGGTCTTGATGCTGAGAAAGTTCATTGGGAGAGAGGTGTTCTGGGAAGGGGAACAAAATAGGAGGAGAATGGTTGAGGCTAGTGAAAGCAGCCTTGTGAAGAATGCAGTTCTTGAAGAAACTGCGTTCTGAAGTCAGCTTAACATGCATGTCATGTGTAAGACCATGTCCATCTGCAAAAGACTGTCCCTTTGTAATTTTTCAAAAATATGAAGAGCTGGAAAATCAAACTTTTTTCAATGCAAATAAACCTAGTACTTCCACTAGGTTCCAATGCTGGAGGCAGATTAGTCTTCCTGCACATCGATACGCTAAGTGGGATAACATCGCCCTGGATGCTTGTCAAGGTGGTTGAGCTGGAGGAGGAGTAAATAAAAAACTTCCCAAATTTACCTGAAGTTCAGAAGAGGAATGAACAAAAGAATTTACATGTGAAAGCTGCAAAACCTCTGGATGTGAGAAGGTAGGTGTATACTAAATGAAAATCCTTTTCAACATCCTCTCTGATACAGTGTAGGATCAAGAAAAGTTGTCAAGGATGGATTGAAGCACAGATTAATTGTGCTCAGCACAGTCTTCTTGCTTTTGCTTTTCCTTACTTTCTCTAAGGGTATTAAAATGCCAGAGCATCTGAACATTCAAGTTCAGTGACAGCATTAAGGCTCTAATGGACTTTGTGAATCCTCTTTCAGTTCTTCACAAAGGGAGTAGAAACTCGATCGTTTATATGGTGAGGAAGTTGGGAAGAATTTTGGAATGAAAGAGTTATCAGAGTTGTGCATTCCAGTTAAGAAGTAAATCCACCTGAGAGAAATTATGCCTGAAGTGTACCAGAATCTGGATTTGCCTGATCTCCACTAGAAAAATATCCCATAGGTACTGATAAAAAGGGCCTGTTTTCTTCATAGAGCTCCTGGATGCTTTGTTCTGAGCTTTAAGACCTCTCAAAAGACCACAGCTGCCGTGGAGGTTCATGGATGAAAATTCAGACTTTTATGTGGTTGAGTCTTGAGACACTAATTGCTTTGAAAAATAGGAGCAGGACCTTAGCTGGCATTAGATGCTGACTGGGAGCTATGGGAAAGACTTGAGCGCAAACCAGATAAGCCCTTGGCAACAGAAGCCATAGAAAAAGCAGTTGTTGCCCATTCCCAACCAGCTGGAGCTGGTGTGCAGTTCCCACACTGAGCTTCAAAATATGTTAAGTTATTATAATCCCGCCCAGAGGTGAGAAATTCATGGATTACTGATGCCACCTAAGCAGCCAGACTTTGCAAGGTGTCAGACCCAAGGCACAGCTTTGACAAATGTGGGCAGTGTGCTTTTCCACAGAGGGGGAGACGATGTTTCCATGAACTGTTTAAAGAAATCCTTCTCATCCTGCATTTTGGCTGTGCTTGGATTCATTCACTTCAGCCTTGCTTGGATTCCGTTCAAGCCATCTGCTCCTCTCCAAGAGCTCTTTTCCTGGAGGTGTTCTGGCGTGCTGTTAGTGTCAATGGTTGTATCCGTGGAGAATGAGGATGCTGACTGTCATCCTCAGACTGCTGGCAACCAAGCCTGCAGCATCTCTCCGTCTCTCCAAATCATCTTGCATAATTAATGGAGAGAAGGAAGGGTTATGTGGATGTCTATGGGCTGTTCAAGGAAGGAACAACAGAACCTGTCTCCACTCTTAGGTTTGCTGGACAGCAGTGATAGCAACTACATTGACAATGAACAGTCGTCTTCTGGTACATGATGTTATTAATAGTTTCTTCCATCTCTGTATCAAAGGCTGCAGACTGATTCAGGAGAGCAAGGATGGTGGTGGCCATGAGAACAGCTTTGGGTGTCAGCAGAGCTGTCTGTGTTGTTTCACGGGCTATATCCTCTCTGTGCGATACACAGGCTGTTGGCCAATGTGATGCTGTTGGCAGGTAGCAGGGAGGTGGCAAGAGAAAGACGCGTGTGAGAAACTTCAAGGTCAAGGATCAGCTTTTGAGAAGGTTGGAGAAACTGTATGTTGTTCAAAGAAGTGCTTTGAAGGCTTGCTTTTTTGAATATTGGTTTTGAATCCTGGTTTTTTTTTTTTTTTTTGAAAAGGTATTGTTTACTTCTGTTTATAATAGGATATTATTATTCTTCACTGACTTTTATCAGGCAGGAAAGTAGTCAAGCTTTTCCACATACAATGACTTGAATTTTTATTTTATTTTTTTCAGAATGTGTTATTATCTGGCGTGTGTGATGGGTTGAACTTAGGTGGAGCAGAGAAACATAAACATCAGTTTGTTTGTAGGTGAAAGTTTCTTTTCCAGGAAGAGCCATACGTACATGACTAATAAGCTGACACTTCTCCATAACTATTTGTTTTGCTGGCTTACAGATTCAGAGAGTGACCTTCTTGGTAAATATAAAGGGAATGGTTGGAATGAGGCTACCTAAACAGCAGTAGATAATATATAATGAATTTCTCTGTGGCTGGTTTGCTTACATAGGACAAGTTGAGGGTTCTTTGCAAGGCAAACCAGTTGCAGTTGTTCTCAGCTGTGCTGGTGTATAGTTTAACCTCTGATCTCTGTTCGTATGTTGGTAATTATTCCAATGGTGTGCTACATTTGTAGTGCTTCCAGAATAGAAGATTTCTGTTTTCATATTGAAAATATGATGCAAAGTATGTCTGCTTCATAACAAAATCCAGATAATAATACAATTTTCGGAATACGAATGAGTTTATGTGTTTTCCTATAGCTGAATGTCTCTATATGAAGTATCCACAATGTGGTAGGCAATTGATCTGTAATTTCTTTGAGAAGGTCAGATGGCTTTCTATTTGGAGGAGAATATGCTGTTGATCATCTTATTTTCCAGCTTGTTGTCTGTTTTTGTGTTTTGTTTTTTTTTTTAATTTTGCTTATGCAATGCAGGAATGCTTTCTGCATCCAAAACAGAAAACCAGCTCACCTCTCCTTTTAATTTGTCTCATACATACTAAAATATGTCCTGGAGTGTGAATGAAGACTTTTTGATGAGAAGGAGCAAAGGTGATAGAGCTATCTTTTCAAGAGTCAAAAGCATCATTGAATCGCGTCTCCATGATGCAATCATGACTAAACACAACCACCAAACTGAAATCCTGCCTAGTCTGGCTGGTTTTCTTGGCATCTGATCTTGCAGTCAGCTGCTAGAGCTTTAGGCTTTCTTTCCCTCCCCTTCTCTTTTGCTTAATGGTGTTGCAGAATGAGCAACTGGCTTCAGAACTGATTCAACATACGGCGCAGTTGGAAGAATTATTTTCTGCAGCTTGGGAAGGTTTAGGGCAATGGTATTCCAGAAACTTCATCCTGATGGTTGCTGGTTCCTGACCCCTGGAGGGGTTGGCTTGTTGCTGTTCTGCTGGACTCGGTATAAGCAGATTTGCATTTGTTCCTTAGCTGGGTGCAACTGGTTTAAAAACTAAAGTATACTTCAAAGGTTTGGATGTTCTTGTAAGGTGACAGATCCAAATGCCCTAAGACCTTCCTCCCGCTGATGTCACCAAGGCCAGAGCTGTGGTTGGGAAGGAGATGGCCATCTGTTGTTAGGAAAAAAAAAATCAGCGAAGCACCATCCCATGCTAAACTAGCAAGTGTTGGTAGCAACTGCAAACGCACCATCCTTGGTGCTGAGATCTACCAGCGCTTCTCTGCGTATTGCATGAGGGACACGCATAGTGAGATGTAATAGCAGGTTTTCAAGTCACAAATTTACTGTTTTTTAAAATATGTAAAGCATAAATTAACACATATAATGAAAAGCTGAATGATTTTTATCCCCGAGCACCACTGCTCAGAATGTTTCTTTGTTTTGTCAGATTGGAAAGGCATCAAATTGTTTTATTCATTATTTCTCCCCGTAGGATACTTTCCAGATTCGTGTGTGTTTTGCATGGTATAGTTTGGAATCTTTTCAGACTGGAAAGTGCAGACAAAGAGACTCCAAATTTGTATTGACATCGCCTTGTGTATTTTACACACTGGCTTGATGTGAACACCACTCCCTGACACCCTCCAATAATAATGATCTTTAATTTGATTCACTCCATGGAGATAGAATTTATATAAAAACCTGTGCAAGGACCAAACCATGCAAATAATAAAAAAATCACGTCTAAATACAAGTGCAGCAGGATTCACTCCTGGAAATTCTCAGATATCTTAAACAAGATTGTTCATGAGTAGTTATGCTCCTCTGCTGGGATTGGGGGAATTGGCTGGGTAATTTTTCAATCCCTCGGTGGGTCTGTCTTCTGTAATTGTGTAATTCAGTGCTTTAAATTTATTTCTGGATAAGGAAGGATTGTTTTTATAAGAAAAGCTTTGTAACACTACAGCTTACTTGGTCAGAGAAGCGTGAAGACAGGATAAAGAGAAACACGTCTAGGGCCAGAGCTTTCCCACAAGTTTCAGCAGGACCTGGGTTAGGCTCAACATGGAGAAGGATCAGTGGGACACAAAGGCTGAGCCGGGTTTATGGATATGGTTATCTAACAGTAGCTTTTGCCTCTCAAGGTCAGCCCCCCATGAAGTGTATGTATATAGTGACGTTACAGAGGAATAAGCTATAAAACCATAAAACATACAGCAGACTGAGGAGATGTCAGGTGGATTATTACTTTGACAGACTCATGTGACCAAAGCACAGGTGTAGCCTGACTGCAGCCGATAAAGTAAGTGCTGACTGCTAATGAGGGCTCCTAAAGTGCAGCACTGCTAATGCTCCAAGGAGACCACTCCTTGGGTAGGAGCTGTTCCTTCTTGCTGCCTTCCAAGGCTAGGAATAGGCTAAGACACTCCTAAACGGTGGATAACCCTGCTAATCCAAAAGCTGCGTGCTCTCTCCATCTGTGTGAAACTGTGTGATTTCCACCGGAGCTACATAATCCCTAGTGCGAGTGAGCATGTGTTACAAAACGTTGGAAAGGCTGAGTACGATGCCATCCTGTACGATGGCAGTCTTGGCGAGCTGTAACCGTCAGTGCTGGGAAATCCCATGCTCCCACTGGCAGAAAGCAGAGTGGGGAGAGGAGAAGGCTGCAGTGGGTTTTTGGTTTGTTTCTTACTATCAGTAGGGTGAAAGGAGGTATGCTGAATGCTCTCTGCCATCCTTTGCACCTGGAGGTGGGTGGGAGGAAGCCGAGTGTTGCTCCTGATTCGCGTGCCAGATGAAGGTGGTGTGTGCTGAGCGTTTTCCTGCACATTTTGTTCCTCTCCCCTTGGAGGAACTGGTTGAGTTTGTCAAATTGAAAATGCTAGACTGAGAGATGGCTTTAGTGTCTTCAGTAGTTCCTACCTATAGGTTTTACTGGCAGTGAAAGCGCTGTGTATCTTGCTGACTAATTTAATGGAATGAGCTTTGCAAAAACAGATTAAACTGTTTTCCGTTCACCTAAGGAAGGGATAATTAGCTGGGAACAGAACAGACAGGAACAAGTCACAAATACTGCGCTATCAAACGCTGCCTTTGATCGTGCTACTCCAAGGTCTGCGGTCGCAAATTAGGATGTTCTGTTTGCAGTGGATGGGTCTTCACGCACATTGTGCTTAGAACTGCCTTTTTCCTTGATTTCCTCTTCACATCCTCTGGTGCAGAGATTTCCAGGCTACTCTGAACTCGGAGAAACTTTTCTATCTCCAAAAGGCATTCACAGGGGAAAAGGCAGCTTTCCCAGTCTCCCAGAACACAACATTTGCCTTCACTGAGTTTGAAATAAAAAGCAGGTTCTCCTTTGTGCCTCATGGAGCTGCTTACTCGGAACAAAAAATAATTATTTAATCCTCTGTTTGTTGAGGCCTGTCCCTGTTCTGTGTATTAAATGTCCCTTCTATGTGGCTATGACAGGCCATGAGGCTAGTGAATGTCTAATAAAAATAGAAAATATAATCACACTTAGCAAATACACTCCGTTACCATAGCTGTGAATGGTGGACTGCAGCCAGGCGTCCTAGTGGACCTCTGAACCAGACTGATTTACTGATCAGCCTTGTGTGCTTTGGTCCATCCTCCCTCCAAGTCCTCAGACAGTGGGGTTAGGAAAAGCTCCATTTCTGTCCTTTCCCCTCCTCCTGCTTTGTCTGGGACAGTCTCTGCTCTTTGTGGTGGGGCTGATCTCCGAAGGTGGTTGCTGAGATGGGTTTTGTGTTTGTGCCCAGAGGGGCTGGACAGTGCCCCCCTTCTCTCACCCAGCAAGTACCAGCGTTTGCTCTTCAGATTTGCTGTGGGTGGTGGTGGGGAACTGTTTTCAGAGAAAAGGTGTGTCTATAGGTACGTCCTCGGAGAAAACTCCTGGTGACAAATGCAACAAGACCAATACAGGAGCAAAAAATAGCCAAATTCCTTTTATATTAGGAAAGATAGAAAGGAGGAAAGTGAAGGGGAGACCCTAGGGCTGTTCTATCCTATTGCTTTTAAACTCTGAAGGAAAACCCTTTACATGCCAGGATGGAGGAACAACTCCTCTGTTAAGTCTGACTCTGCCAGGTCTGGGAGACAGCTCCTTTGTTACTATGTCTCTTGCAACTAAATCTGATGTCTCGGCTCCCTGGCGAGGGCCCTGGAGGAAAATGAAGCAGCTGGAAGGCTCTTTGCAAAATCTTGAGGAGAAGGCGGTGAGGCTGTCATGGGGTGGAAGTCCCAAGAGGCAAGAATGCTGAAATAAATGATTCAAAAGGAAAGTTTGAAGGAAACCAAAGGCAGGAGGCCTTCAGTATTGGGAGAAGATGGAGGAGAATGCTTGTAATGCTTTGTCGTTCTAGCGTATGGAAAATTTCCTCCTGGGACCAGTGTTGGAGAAGCTTGGGTTTGCCGTACGCCAATCTGTATGGCTCAGCTCGAGCTGTGGGCGTTTCTCGTTCAGCACTGTAGGTCCTGTGTCAGTGGTGGGCAGGCCAGCCAGGAGGATGACCATCGTGTTTCCTCCAGAAAAATAGTGATCCCTGCATTATGAGTGTGCCCCAAGCACATGTCATTTCTACAGCCAGGTCACACCTTAGGTGTGAGGATTCCCCCAAATGTTAATTTTGATTTGAAATAGGGGATACTTTCTGCCCCCAAGACTGGGATCTGCTTTTATAAAAATCAAATACAGGCATTTAGGCCTTAGCAACACAAAAATATCCCCTCTGGATAGAGGTGTGATAAAGTTCTTCATGGAATTTGTTGCTTCACATTATTGATGTAAAACAGAGAGAAAGATTGCACCGAAACCATGGGGAGATGCTGATGAGAGCTTTTTTTGCTGCAGAGAAGTGGGCTACATCTGATGGAAATGAGAGAGACGTAGGCTGGAGCAGCGGGTACAAGGTGTACAGCAGCTGCAGGTGTTTTCTTGATTGCTTGTACCCAAGAGCTGCTGGACGGAGCAGTGGGGCAGCTGTGAGTTTGTGCTGTCGCCTGCGTACGAACCCCAGCTCTCAGCATCTCAGCTCTGTGCTGGATAACACAGAAAGCGTCAGGTGCCCTCTGCATACAGGGTTTTTCACGGGCACTCACCCCTTCCCACGCCATGCCGTGCCTGTCCCTGTTCAAGGCAGCCCTCCCCTGGGTGGCCAAACCCCTGAGAAAGATTGGGGGCTATGGCAGTAGGTCGACATTGTCTCATTTTCCATTCTTCTTGCCTTATTACAGTGACAAAGATGTTATTAGAAGCTGAGCAGCTCATAAATTCTGAGTGTTATAGCTGTAGGCAGTTCATGAAGGGGAAATTGGGACTGGGTAGGGTTTGAAATTTGCATATACACCACACCCACTCCTATTTAATTTGCATTTGATTTGCATGCATCATAGTTAAATAATATCCGTGCAATACTTTTAAGGGGTAAGGACTGTATCAGTTTGTCTATGATTTATATGATTTTTTCTTTAAGTGTAATTTTATAGAGTAGTTTGGAGAGCGTGCAGTATGAACTTAAATTTAATTTCATGAAAATGATCAAATAACACTTATCAGCCATAAATACCTGGTTCTCTTTGAAAATAAATGTTGTTTTCATAAAGGTGCTAGATTAACAGCACTGCAGGCTGAAGTCTGCTGTTTATGAACTGAAAAATCATGATATAATACAACTATAAACTTCCCCACATGTTGGAATTGTAATGTCATCTGCTCTGAACTGAGCAGGTATTCAGGACACGCATCTGTATGATGGTATGTGACTCCTGTTCCTTTAGGGACTGAGAGTTTGGATAATGGTTTAAACTATGTGCCTTCCTTGTTTGCTTTACATTATTATTATATTTACGTCATTCCAGGCTGAATGCAGGCGCGGAGTGACAGTGTCTGTCCATCCCAGGATGGCAAATAACAATAATATAATTATTAAATAATTGTAGCTAGTGTCCCCTATGGGAAGAGGGAGGCCAAAGTTATTTCAAGATACTTTTCACATTTTTTTTTTGTTAATGTGAACTTGTCACACAGTCAGATGTAGAAAGTAAACCCACCTGGTACTGTTTGTTTTGTGCCTGTCCCAGTGGCTCAGAAATGGCAACATCCTATTTCAATTTTTCCCCGTTTTAGTTTTATAACTGTTCTTTAGCACAAGGACCAGTTCTGGAAAGGCATTTCTGCATTTTTAAGATGCAGAGAGCACTGGAGCAGAGAGGTGCCCTGCTCCTGTCGTCGCATTTCTCTTGACTGGGAGGACTTGGAAATTCCACTAAGCCCCATCCAGGAAAAGCTTTCTTCCTCAGGGATCATCTGGGCCCATGTCCTTCTCTGCATTTTTAGGCACCTAAACGTCTTGTAGCTCTAAGTACATCTTTGGTCAAGCATTAAAACCCTTGGAGTACCATGCAATGCCATCTCCTCCTCCTCTGCACGCACTCAGAAATGTCGCGCTGTAACCTCCCTCTCTCTAATGCAAAGGAGCAAAGGCAGCTCTTCCCTGGCAGCCCAGCAATAAATCTGCTCTGAGACAGAAAGTATTTCTCTATGGCAAAACAGAGATCTTTATGTGTCCCTTCGGTGACAGTGGCCTGCAACCAGGCAGTGCTCTCAGCTCTCGCTGTCCGCGAAGGCGAGCCCCTGCCCATCGCCGCATGCTGTGCTGCCCACAGGCTGCCTGCGAGGTCGAAGTTTGCCTGAATGATCTCTCAGCTAACAAATAACAACGTGTTACTCTGGAAACCTGAGCTTAAATTGGTTTGAGTCAGTAAGAAATGCTTTTGGTTTCTCTCTAACGTCCCTGTACCAACAGTAACTCAGTTGTGAACGTGCAGCCTGTTATTACCGTAAGCCTTTGACATGCGGATGCGAAACCTCCTCTTAACCTGGCTGAGCCTTTGCCAGCATGATGGGCGTTGAGAAGGTTTGCTCTGGTTTGATCAGCATCAGTGTGCTTGGGAGCATATCCATAGTTGGTCGCTTTTGTCAGTGTCTGAGTGCTTCAGCAAGGCTTCGGGAACCGGTGGGGAATGTCTCACTTGACCTCATGTTTTGTCTCTAACCCCAGAGGCTTGGACGAACGTAGTCTGGAGATGCGCTGTTACACAGGTTGCAGATACTGTAATTAGCAAAATGGGTCAGGTGTGGGTTTGTGTACCTGAGATCCAAGAGCGTTTCTTGGAACTTATATACTTTTTGTTGCTTTATAGCATTCAAAAAGAATTTCTTCCAAAGTTCTGAGTGTTAATTTTCCCTGGTGGTATATTGTCTTCTGAGAGTCTTCCAGCATTGCTGCTTTGTTTCTGTGCTCGTGTGTGGCAACCAAACCAGCGTACTTGCTGCTTCTCTTTGTCCAAGTTGTTCAGATGGCCTGCAGCTCCTCTGCAAATTACAAATGGGTGTCAGTCTTCTCTCAACTTGCTTTTTATTGGTGGGGAAATAGGTGTGTCCATGTAAGCTCAGAACAAACCCTGTAAGTCTATCTCCTCATGATCTGGGTTTGCACTTGAATGGCTTGTATTAAATTCAAGACATGAGTGATTAAATGTGTGGAAGAATACAAGTGTGGGTTTGCCTGGCAGACTGCTGAGTAGGATTTCTGCATAAAACCTTAGTGACTTAGGAGCCCAAGAGCACCTTTGAAGGTCCAGGCCCTGGGAAACAATGGTATGGAAGACACTGAGAACAGGGGCACAGCGCTGAATGCAGCACCCTGTGCCTTTGCTGATGGTGGTGCTGGGATGTTCTACTACGAGAGGGCTGAAATGGGAGGACGGGCTGGTTTGTCGTCTCTCATAGCCCTGGTCTGACAGCCCTTGAAGGTATGAAGTGTCACTACTGGCTGTGGCATTTCTGAGCTTGCTCAGGTGTTGCTACGACCTTAAAAATCCCCTTGTTTACCTGCGAGCGTCCTTGGTGTCGCCAGCTGCTGTCTAGTGCCCTGATGTGCTCGTGAGCCCACAGCGATGGAGATGCGTTGCTTTCTGCCTCCATCTGTCTTTTCACGTGGCTGAGGCTGTGGCTGTGTATGCAAGGGAGCGTGTGTGAGGCTTAGAAAGCAATGTGAAAGCAAGCCAGTCGCTTGGTGTTTGCAAAGCAACAGGAACGTGCCATAAACATGTACCCTTCGAAAGGCTGAGTAAGATAGAGCAAGACACCATGTCAAGCAGGAGACGTGGGCAGCAGAAGGGGAAGTGGGGAAGAAATCTATAAATATTCAATGAAGGAAGTGGGAAAACACGTTCTGATTGCAACGCTTGCTCTAATGTATGCAAATGTAATAGTTTCCTCCCTTACTAAGGAATCATGTATTACATTACATACATTACATGATGTACTACTGTGTAGCAACATAGTTTATGACTCCTAGGAGAAGAAAATCATAATTCACAGCCATTAACAAAAATAATAGTCCTTTCACCCGGAGGAGCTTTCCTTAGAAAGCCTGTACAGATTCTATCTAACCTAATTTAAGCAATGTCATGAGTTGGAACAGATCACTATCAAGTCTGTCATGCTTGTCATAACATGGCACTTGAATAGAAGACATCCAGTCCCAGGAGAAATTCCTGTGAAGGAACTGTATTATTTAATGGAGTTTAAGATTTCTTTTAAGTTTCAGAGCTTGTTTATTTGAAAATTTTTCGAATAAAAAACAACCGTTAGCCAGCTTTCATTTAAGGAGAAATGAGTTTCCATGTATGTGATTACAGGCTGCTGTTTCTCAGAGTTCTAATTAACTGGGGGCTGCAAAGGGGAAGCCGCTGCAGAGGAGCGGAGCAGGTATCACGTGCTTTGCATCTGGCATAGATTTTCTCGAGGACAAGATTTTCTGGAGCCTGCAAATGGATACCACCGTTTACCCAAAGAGATGTTCCCGCCATGACAGCCACCTGGCTCTGTCACACCTCCCCTCATCCCTCCTCCATTTTGTGCAGGCAGCTAATTAACTCCCAACTTGTAGTGCGTAACGAGGCAGAAAGCCTAAGAAGGAAATGAGAGACTATGGTCTCACCCCCCAGAAAACACATGGTATCAAATAGCATTTAATTAGCATGTTTGTTTAAACACTTGGATGGTCACAGGCTCAGACCTGCGACTGCTCGTTTAATTTCTGATTTAAGGCAGCAACAAAGACTGTTACGGGATGCAGAAGTTCGGGTTAGCTACCCTTGCAGGAGACCGGGCGCTGCTCCCGTTGCGGGGCATTTCCACAAGCCATTTGTCCGCGTACTCCTGGAGCCCCTTGCCCGGGTGCCCAGGGTGGCAGATTGTGGGTGCCCTGCCCGGCACCGTGCTCGCTTCGTTAGGAGCATGGGTGGGCTGTCCTCATTTACTGTGGCTGCTCAGGAACCTCCTGTTGGCGGAAACTTCCTCAGCTTGTCACAGCACGTCAGGATCTGCTCGTCTCCCCGGGTAGCAGAGTTTATGCATAATGCAATAAATAGGGATGGGGAGAACCGTGTTACTTGCATTTAGCTGATTTCAGACTGTGCGAGAGAGGAGTTAAACTCATGCCTTTCCATCAGCCTCTCAAAACGTCTAGTCATCTTTTTGTGTTTACTTTCTTCAGTTACCTCAATTTTGTTCATTTGTACAAGATCTTTTGCTTTTACCTCTCCCCATTAAAAATGAGTCGGTAAATATTTATTTTCGTATCCTTTGGGAGATGTTAGGGCAGACTTGATAAAGAAATATAATGAGCGAAACAGTGAGAAAGGTGTTTAAAGAAGTAGAAGTGGGGGGAAAAAAAAAACCCCTTTCTTTTCTTCTGCCTGGTTCCCGTGTCTGTTTGCAGGCTTCTGTGCCTGGACCACACGGTGGCCGTTGGAAACTTTGGTGTCTGACTCGGAAAACGTGTTCCAAGCAAAGCCTGCGCTGTCCTGTGGCAGCGCACAGGGCCGATGGAGCCCCGCTGAAGTCAAGGCAAAGGCTTGCAGTAAAGGCAGTGGGCTTTGGCTCAGATGCTAAAAGCATTATCATCACTCTCTGGCTGATCCTCTTGATACCTGTTCTCTCATCAAACCCTCTGACAGAAAAAGAGAATATTCAGTCCCTGCTGGTTAAAACAGCAGCTAAACACTGAGTTTTGACAGATCTAAAGCACTGCTGTGAAGAAATCAGCGTTTTTCAGCGCAGAGGTACATAAACACAACTGCTCAAAACTCCTCTGGTCTTCAAAGCATCCTGTGCACCCCAGATTTCCCAACGTGCAGCTCTTTGATGACCAGGAATGGCGGTAAAAGCTGAAGGGGGTTGTCCNGTGTCTTGCCCGGCCCGTGGCAGGGTGCCGGGGAGCACTGCCGTGGGCATGGGGCTCTCCCTCGGGNACCNTGGAGGGGACGTNGGGACATGCTGTGGCNGGGAGCAAGGCTCTGGTGGGGGTGAGGCTGAAAGATGAGGCAACAGGGAGAGGTCCTTGGGTATCAGCACGAGTCTTACGATGGGAGAGGGGAAGACTGGGAGCTGGCGAGCCATAACCAGAGGAGGGGCAGGGAAGCTGAGTTCATAGCCTGAAAGGAGGAGAGATTTAATGAATATGAAAGGCAAAAAAAAAAAATGCAGTGGATATGCAGAGTTGGTTTTATTTCTAGTCGTGGCATCTTGATACCGAAGGAAAGTGTAGCAGAGAGAACATGAATCCTGACTTTTGTTCCTATTTTTACTGTAAAGTCTCAGTTCACGGGTTCGGTCACCGGTAATGAAGAGCCAACAGTCGGGTGGTGGATGCAGGGGCACAAACCTTCGCTACAAATTTTAAGCAGCTTCTAACTTAAATAAGAAGAGAGAGCTAATCAAATCCCTCTTGATTCAATCAAATACCCCCTTCCAGCCAGCAAGAGTAACAGGCTTTGGGTGTTAGATGGCCGGCCTGAGTGGATTAATAACTTGCTTTATATTATCAGCCGAGTTTCATCTAGAAATAAATCCTGTCTGATCTCTGTGAACATGACACAAGATTATTCCAGCAAGTGTGGAGGCTGAGACTTTTGCATTGCAACCAGGCGGTGAGCAGGGCTGTGCTGGAAGGGTGGGAGAGGGGCTGTGGCAGAGGGTCTCTGCGCTGGGTCAGGATTTTGGGGACAAGCAGAGGGCTGCGAAGGTGCTCTCAGCTCCGATCCTGAGCTGCAGAAGCAAAGCTGCAGAGGCCGAGCACAAAATATACCCCGGGGACAAACTGCCCTGCAGCCTGCAGGCACTTAATTGTAGCCCAGAGTGAGCCTTGGTAGATCCAGAGTAAATTTGCCATGCAGAGGAGTAAATCACGCACAGTTGTCCCATTGTGTGTCCCCAGCTTGCCTCGTCCTGGATTAAGTGACTTCAGGTGCTTGCAGCCCTGCCTGGGGAAGGCTAGGGGTATGCGGGCAGCCCTCTGCTCGGCCCGTGTGGTTTTCGGCTCCGGGATGGGCAGCAGCGTGGTGGGGGGTGCAGCGAAGCAGGGGTGAGACAGGGCAGGGGAAAGAAGAGTGGGAGAGAATTTAATCTCAGAGGGAAGCGGCTGCATCCCGCCCTTCTCTCAGGCTCGTGCCACAAGGCTCAATTTATGTGATTCCTCCCATGGGAAATTCTGCACGGTGTTTTAATTAGCAAAAGAAAGATGTTTAAAGAAGCTTGAGGCTTCTTGCTCCTTACCCATGCTTCACTCATCCACTATATGCACCTCACTTAGCCTTTTGTTCTTGGTCTACAATTGCAGTTTCTGTTGGTTTTGTGGTTGTATTTTTTTCACCTCCTGCTTTGAAACAAAGAAATGTAGAGCAAAATTGTAAATTATTTGGTTAAAGAAATACATTTGTGTTTTCAGTTAATTTTTATATTAACTTTTCTTCATGTTTGTATGGCAGTGGCACCTAGTTCTAGGTGTCAAGCCTTGTGTGATCCCCAGGCAGAGCTCACTTAGAGCCAGCAGTGATGGCAGGCCAAGTCCATGCTGATGCTGTGGGATTCCCTGAGATTTTGGAGGGCAGGTTCGGCCGTCACTGAGTATCGGCAGCGGGACTCGATGTGCTGAGCCCGTACTGAACTCAGATGAAAAGGTTTGTTTCCAGGTACCGACACGACCACTGAGGTGAGTGACAGCCTTTAGCCTGCAAAACAGACTGTTTTATTTATTTTTTTAGCACCCATCCCCAAATCAACGTGAGGCAAAACATATGAAAACACCTTCCTTTTTCCTAAATCAAAAAAATATGGATCTTTCCTCACTGAAGCACTTTGCTTGCCGCAGTATCAAGGTGCTGTCTGATTTGGAAGTGCTTTCTCAGCCATTGGTTAAGTTGGAATGCCAGAGGCTTTTGTACAGATCTGTGGCCTCCGAAGAAAACCTGTCTCTCACCTCATTTCCCTTTGTCTTCTTGGAGCTGCTCTGTCGAGCCCTCCAGTGGAAATAGGTTGAAAACTCTGTCTTTTGGTCTCTTATCCGATCTTGCTTGATGGTGTTTTTAGCTGTCAGGACTGTTGCTGTTGTCACCTCTAAATCCACCCGCTGAAGCTATCAGTGATGCCAGGGATGCACTGAGCTGGCATCATCCCTTGGCCCCTTGCAGCAGGAGCTGAGAAAAGGCAGGAGGAGGAACATTGCTCAATAGGGTGGAAGAGGAGGTGGCTACAATGATGGGAGACTCTGAGAAGGGAGCTGGAAAGGGAGGAAGATGGGCAAACCAAAAATGAGATTGCAAAATTAGTGACCCAGCCCAGCTTCAGTGGCACTGGCAGCAGTGAGGATGTGGGTGGACCTGTGCAGGTCACTGTAAGCATCCAGCTGGCCTTGGTCAGGGCGTACTTCTGCATGAAGGAAAAAATGGAGTTTTGGGAAAATCAGTGCAATGGTACAAGCAAATAAAGCTCAGATTTCCCTGTAATTGGGATCCTCAGGTTGACAAAACCTCAAGCTTCCCTCTATTTGTCCAGCAAACCTGATCAGGGTTGCACAGCAGGATTTATTTTTTTTTTTTCTTTTTTTCTTTTTTTTCTTTTTCTTTCCAGCTGGAAAAATATGATTTTCTCACTGTCCAAACAGAATGGGTGATTTTCTTGTCAGTCTTTAAATTGGCTTCCTTGGGAACATGCTGAGACGGTGATGTCTACATTACAGAACAGAGACAACTCTTGCCTTGCTGGAAAGGAGCAGAAAAGAAAAATGGTGGTTAATGGAGTAAAAACTCTCTTCAAAAGACATTATAAAAAAGTCCTACAGACAGAGAGCTTTCAGACTGTGTCTTTCCTTAGGTCTCAGCTACGAGTTCTTCAGGGACTGTCAAGACAGATTAAACCCCTAGGGAAGTTTATATATCTATTTATGTGTGTGTGTATGTGTATATATAAAACACATGAACCTGTAAAAAATCCGTAAGAGTCCCTCTATTGATTTCAAAAGCATTTAAATCCATGATAGTGTTGCAACTACATATTTGTAGCTGGTTTGAGGATTTAGGGAATCTCTCTCTCAAGAACTTATGGAGGCTGTTTGAGATTATAGCATTACTCCAGGTAGCGCTATTAAATTACAAGCCCTGCTCTGATTGCAGTCCTAGTCTGCCTGTGCTGCAGTCTTTTTATTTCTGCCTTGGACTGAAAGTCCCAGACATAGTGATGTGGGATTAATAATGGATCACGCTGCTCCTGGAGCAAGACTTGTTTACTGCCCAGGGGAACCAGGGGGGTGGGAAGTGGCAGGTTGTTTGGAGGGGAGGGAGTTAAAAGGTCTTATACTGTGGCTTGTCACTTGCCCAGGGGAGCTGGATGGTAACCTGGAGTCATGAGGACCATTTCTAACAGTAGAGAAGAGTCAGGATCATGGTGGAGGGGGAAGAGCCAGAAGATTCAGTAGCGATATATTTTTAATGGTTCAACATATGGAAAGTATTTGCATTGCTTCGTTCCAGCACACAGGGTTTGAAGCGTTCACAAGTAAATTGACACGTGCAATGATAGTTAGGCAAAAGGCGAGGGTGTTCTTTTGAAAAAAAAAGTGTTTTCTGTTAGGAATCTGCCTACTAAAAAGGACAAGCAGAAACACTAGCTAGTCTGCCTGTTTGAAAGATCCTGGTGACTTGGATCAAGTCAGATGACAAAAGAGTCTCCCATAGTCAGTCTGTTGTTGTAAATACACCTGAGATTAAAGTACTGTAAGAAAGCAGCCAAACGAACAATAGATGCATTTTCAGCCTTTGCAGTTCAATGAATTTAGGTGTAGGAACATTTATGAGTAATAGGGAACAGGGCACTATTTGGGCTCTTAGCTTGTATCATTCAGGCCAACATGACTTTTGTCACGGTCGTCCCTGGGCAGGGGCAGCTAGACTCTATCTGAGCCATATAAGACCTCTGCCTTATGACTGTGCCTTATTTGAAATGAAATGCAGCTTATGAAGCTGAGGCATCCCATATGCATCTGGCCCTTGTCAAACTAGCTGGAATGCATAGTAAATTTTAAAGCTGGGGAGAAGGTAATGAAAAAAAGATGCATTAACTCATATTTTGAGTCTTCTCTAAATTATACTGTACAAGGCAGAAAGAATAAAGGGGATTAGTGGAACTACGCACTTGATGGTAGGAGTGGGCAGATCTGTGGATGAAGTCTTTGTTCCTGAGACATGAATATTTAATAATCACTTTTCTGAGTGCAGGATGGACATTATTAGCAGGTAGGAAAGTGTATGATGGTGCAATGGAAGGAGAGAGAGAATGACTTGTATATAGTATCTTACAATGCAGTTGAACTCCTGGGCTGTATGACGATGATTGTAAGAGCAGCAAAGAGGCCCTTCTCAGGGAAGAAGAAAGGCTCCGAGTCTCACAAAGAGCATGTTTGGAGCAGCTGGTGTTGGGCACTGACATAACCTTGAGGATCAGAGTCAGGCGAGAAGCAAAGACTGACTCTGCCCTAAAACAAGCTTGACAATAAGGTGTACATTTGTAGTATTATACTGACTTCATGGTAGAACACTGCTATAAGGCTTTCACATTCAAGGAATTTTGAAGAGTGATGATGCAGAAACCAGGAATTTGAATGGAATGGTAACAGCTAGTTGGTATCTTTAAAAAAAAATGGTTTTCCTCACTTATTTTCCACAAGTTCAATTAAAGCTTAGAGCTATTTAGCAGTGTGGTGGAGATAACAGGTAATTGAACAGCGTCTGAAAACTCAGGACCAATTCTGTGCTGCCACTACTCGAAAGGTAGTGGCGTCTCACACGGTTCCTTTGCGAGGCTGGGGCAGATAGCTGCACAGAAACCAGTCCTCACTGTGTTTGTGTAAGGCTGAAGTTGCACATGTGTTCTTCCAGCAAACCATCATTTTTTCCACTAGTGAGCATATTCAGAAGAGCTTTCCAATATTATCGGTTTTGCCTGAGCATCTGTAAAAGGAGCTCCACAGGTTGAACAGCTTGTAAGTCAACATGGGGAATCACCAGCCTCACAGGGCTGTAGAGTGCGGCCTGCGTCATCGTTGCCCTGGCACGCTGTTTGGCAGGAAGAAGGTTTCCTTGTCTGTGTTTCTGAGCTTAGTTTTAAATAGATTTTATAAAATAGACCAGGCTCCTGAGCCTTTTGCATTCTCACCTTATTAGATATTGAAGTATTGCTGGATCCTTTTATGCAATTGCAGGTAAAATAAAACAAAACAGAAAAACCCTCTAAAACCAGAAGAAAAATAAATCCCTTCAGGGATTTCACCTGCTGCTTCTGCTTACAGTGGGTGGTACCGTGAGACAGGGCTGTTTTTCTAGGGGAGACTCTTGCCCCTGAATGATTAACCTATGTGCTAATCCTAACCATACAGGCTGTACTTTGCACCCAGATCACTAGATCAGGTCTTGTTTTCTGCAGGGGATTTTTCTATTGAGCTCTTAATTTTTTTTTCTGCTAGTTGATTTATGGCTTTCAACCTGAGCTATATCAAAGTCAGCATTTAGCACTGTATATTTACTTTAGTTTGCATGCAATTTGCAAATGATATACTATACTTCTATGTAGTTAATTTGTTCATTCCAGTGTATAATACACCCATGAACTTTCTGAATTTTGAGCTGAAAATATGATAAGTGGGTTATATTATGCAGCGAAGGAGTTGTTATATGAAAACACTTCCATATCATCAATTATGTACTAGCTTAATACAAAATGATATTAATACATGAATCAATGAAGGAAGTTGTATAATAGGATTCTCATGAGAACATGAAGCTGATGTTTATTAAAGATGTAAGTTCCATGTTAGGAAGGAATACATTGTTTTATTCATTTATTTGATAAGCAGCTCAGCTGCCCTGAATGGAAAAATGTCATTGTATATTCACAAGGAACTCTCACACATGTTTCTCATATTTCTCAGAGTTCAGTAATTTGATAAGCAATACAGATGTCATAAAACCCAGCTACTGGCTTACAGTATTGCTTCCTATGAGTGAAAAAAACTCGGTGGCATTGGAAATGACTCCTCAGACTGCTGCACGCTTGTGTGTGAGCTGGGCTGCCCTTGGGGAGCAGGCTGGTAGAGCTGGGTGGGATTCCACCCTGGTAGGGCTGGGTGGGATCCAGGGTGAGATCCGAGGTGAGATCCCCCCACACCCAGGGTGCGATCCAGGGTGGGATGCCACCCCACACTCACCCAGGTGGAATCCCACCCCATGGCCTGAGCCTCTTGTGCTTCTGCACCACGTGCTCCAAGCAGCCTCAGTGTTATTTTTGCCAGGTTGCTCTTCAGCTTAATTCACCTGTATCCCGAATTGTATATGTTCCACCACCCCTTCACCTCCAAAAGGTGTTTCAGAGCAGGCTGCAGACTCAAAACCCAAAGCTGCTAGAGACAAAATCAGTAGGGGATGGATCTGGAGGTAAGAGTGTCCTTGAAGGTGCATGACATGTCTGGGTTGAGTGTTCAGGGTTAGCTGCAGTGTTTTGTGTTGAGATGAATGTACCTCCTTATCTATTAGACTAGACTAGACTAGAACAGAATAGGATAGTATAGGATAGGATAGGAGTAGCTCAGTTGGAAGGACCTACAATGATCATCTCGTCCAACTGTAAAAAAAAACCAACATAAAACCCAGCACACCTGGAGAGCATGGGATGAGCCCTGGGAACACCATCTGACTGATCATGGTGTCTTCCCTGCCATGTAAGTATTACAGAATATTGGACAGAAGCACAGGTCAAAACAGTTTTTAAGATTAGAGGGAAACAGGGGCGTAATTCTGTGTATTTATGTATATGTTACACCAAAGCACCGGCTTCCCTTTAAAAACATGTGATGGGTAGCCATGAGAGTCTGAGTTTCTGTAAGAATGATGAGCAGTCAAGAATAAACTCTACCAGTAGTGCCCGTGGTTCCCATTCTTCTCAGTTTAACCAATATTAGGAACCATAATTAGCATACTTTAAGATGATTAGAAAGTGTTTATTATTGTTTTTAACAAACATTTAGATGCTCTGGTGATTTACAGGCTGCACAACCGCCTTCTCCTGGGTCCCTGTCTGCAGCTGACAACTGTCTTTGTTTCCATCGTCATTGCGAGGTGCTATGGGCACCTGAATACCAAGACGAACCACGGATATTTTAGAAGGAAACCTTACACTGCTGGAGGAGCCAAGAAAAGAAATTCTGTAAGGGAACAGCATGAAATGTTGCACAGCCAGCCATAGCAAGAAAGCAAATCTTCAGAAAACACAACACTGGAAGAATTAGAAGGAGCTTGAGGTAAGCAGCACATTGCAAAGATTTTGTAGCACAGATTCGATCGAGAAGGGTCACTTACTGNACAGCAGTGGGATAATATAAAGAAAAGCTTGTACNACACCTNAAATGGTGTAAGAGAACAAATTGAAGACNGTGTGATGTTAGAAAGAGGGAAAGAAATGTGTCTGTGTGTGAGAGAAAAAAGAATGGCAATCAATATTAAGAACTGCACTCAGTTTGTTGAGAAAAGTGATGGGAGATACAAGAAAACATAAGCAGGGTGATAGAAGCATGGAAGAGCTGATGAAAGAGCCCAGGAGAGCCAGAGCGAATCTCTCCTCTCCCTTGCCAGGCATTTGGTAAGAGGGCCCCTGCAGAGAGCTCCCGGGCTAGCAGTCTGGCAGTTTGTTTGCTTAATATGGGGTAGAAATTAAACGATAATTCCATTAAAAAAAAATCCCTGCTCCTCCCAGGAACTTTAGATGTAGTCGTTGTGGGGCAGTTGAAATGGAAGTCACTCTGAAGCTGTTTTGCAGAGGTACAAAGCAAGAAAGACAGTTGCATAATTATTTATTTCCTTGCCCTGCCTTGCCAGCTTCCAGCCCCCAGGATTGAGGAGCACTGCAGGGATGGGCACAACAGCTCAGGAGGATATGTCCTGCTCCTCCACTCATGGCCCAGAGGGTATCAGTTGGCAACTGGGGACACTGGACTATGTCCAGCACCAGTGCTGAGCTGCCCAACCCCATTGCCCAGCCGTGCTAATGTTGGAGGCAGGGACTGGTCCCGACAGTGTCGCCAGAGCAATCGTTACCAAAAATACCATCCTCCGCACAGCCCTTGAAGCAGGCACAAAGACTGGCCGAGTCAGTAGGAAATCTGAGTCCTTTGTGCAATTTTATGTCCAATTTCTCATCCCCAGGATGCCACAGTGTGATGGATAAGCACCTAAACCACAGAAAAACCTGAAACAAGGGAGCACTCCTATCACTAATGAAGACGCATCATCACTGGGCTTGCTTCAAAGACTGTTAAAGTTTCCGAGTGGCTCCAATGGGAACCAGAACAACCCTTTTCCTGAAGAAATAGAGGCATATATTAAGCCTTAATTGGGAACAGTCTCCACAAGGATTTTCCCTCTGAGGACAAGGAGTTTTTTGCATATAAAAATTGTTTTGGAGGGAGTAATTATTCCATAGACGCTTCCTGAGGTGAATGATGGCTCTTTTGATTTTTTTTTTTTTCCCCCTGGAAGTGGAAGAGCTGTAACAGTCTTATCAAGGACCGGCGGCATTATCTGGCAAGCAGGGGCCAGCCTGCTGTTTCAACGTATATACACAGCAGTAGGAAGAATTTTTCTACAGTTTGGCTGAATATTTCTCTATTATTCTTTACCCTGCAGCACAAAATATTTTGCAGCATTTGATTGACTTGGCTGGACAGTGAGATAAAAAACTACCAATAAGACTGGTTGGAAGCTGTTTGTCTGCTGTGATTAGATGTAAAGCACCCACAGCTAGAGCCATGTTTTGCCTGGGGTCAGATCAACAGACCACAGATTCTGGGGTTTTTACATGTTAATTTTCACTCAACTTCAGGAGGGCTGGAAATCACCATCCTGAAAAATCCTTCGAGTGATGGAGCATGAGTGTCAGCGTGAGCATCAGTGGGAGCTACAGAGTAATCACTTCTTCCTTCTGATCGGGACGACGTTGCAGGGAGATGATATGCAGGAGGGAGAGGCTGGCTAAGATAGGAAAGAAAAAGGGACATAAATCTGGGATGGGACAGAAAGAATGAGGCGAAACGTAGCAGGGAGGAAGACAGATGCCTGGAAAGAGAGCTATCATCTGCAGATTGCTCAGTGGTCAGGTCCTGCTTGCTGTTTCAGGCAGCGTGTGTGAAATCTGAAAGGTCCCTTCCCATCTCTTGCTGGGGAAAGCTGCCGTTGAGACATTTCCTGAATAAGNAATGAGTCAAGGGTGGTCATTTGTTAGCATAATCCAGCCCTCCTGGAAGAGTTCAAGATGCAGTGGAGGCAAAAGACACTTGAGATAGCTTGAAACCATGTTGTAACAAATTCGCAGCAAAGTTTTCTCTCATCATTTCCCTCTTTTCTGCCCTGGCCTCCCTATTTGTCTTATCAAATCTTGGCAGAGATATTTGCATCAAATAAGGAGCTGCTGTTGAGAGGCTGTGGTTTCAGCGCTGTAATAAAGCAGTCTTACCGCAATGAATTTTAAAGGCTGTTTTGGTTGCCTTGAGAAATGCTGATTTATGACTTGAATGCATCATGTGTTTTGCAATTAGCAGGACACCATCTAGAAGTTATAGAGCATCTTAGGCAGAAATAGACAATTGTCTTTTTCTCAAGTTATTTTTCTGAAACATTTCCTTTCCTTCAACCAACAAGTTACATACTTTCCATTAATAAAGCAGCTTCTGCATTCAGGCTAGGAAAATTTTGCTAGATTTTTGTTCAGATTTGATAGTATTATCAAGTATTGCTTCCTGCAAAAAGTTAAACTCATGGACAGGTTGGTTTATTTGTTGGTATCATACGTACTACCCGCTTGGGCAAATCCATAAGCCTCATCCTGAGACCAAGGGAAATCAGTTGCATTACTTGCTAACATACCGATTGCAAAAATAGTGATGCCAAATGTTACCTTACTATAGGAGTAGCTCTCTACATCACATAGCATTAGTAGATGCAGTGGCAGACAATGAGATTGGCTTGAATGCCACACAATTCATTAAGCAAAATACTTTTCATCTCAAGGCATCAGACCCATCCAATTTCTTTTAATGAAACCTTCACATTTTTTAATAAAAACGCTTAGCAAAAATAGAATTTCAATAATGAATCTGAGAACATATTCAAACAGTTATCAATTAAAATTTTCATTATAATGACAGTTTTTCTTGAATTTTTCACAGGATGTTCAATTTTTAATCAGTCTTTTCTGGGAAAAAGTTTTTTGGGGAAAATAACTTTCAAAAGTTTGGACAACATCTGCATATAAAACCTTAATCATGATAAAGAAATCATGCTTATGAGATCTTTAGGACCTAAAGGACATCCACAAGGTTATGTGTTTTTGTGCTAGCATTCTTAAACAGAGTGTGAAGAATATTTCTATCTCTATTTTTTTTCCTTTAAGAGTGAAGAGTTGATGGTTTAGTATAAGCTGCTATTCTAATGTTTTTATGCCTGTTTCATTTTAGGTTAATGTGGTTTCCAGAGAACCGTTCCTTGAAAGGAGAAATGTGCATCCAAATCCGAGTGATTTGTTTAGGTCATGTAGAGCTCATAGAAACAGCTGGTTTTGTGGGAGCTCAGGCTGGAGGACTTGCTGGGTGAGTCATGGGAAATACAGCGAGGGTGTTACAGGAACCCCCAAGAAAACCGAGATAATTTCCCAGGAAACACTGCAGCCTGTGTGTTGTGAGAGCCACATGGCTTCTGTGCAACACAGGGAAACATAACCTGTCTAGGTGTGCTGGCCTTCGCAGGAGACGTGAGACTTCACCTCCCGTGAGGCAGCGAGGATAGCTGTTGCTCCAACCTACGGTCTTTTGTTCTTGAAAAGAGGTTGAAACTTTATGCTCAAAAATAAATTTTTTCAAGATTTTTTTCCATCCCATTTTAGATTGGGAAGGAGGAGATACCACTGGAAGTGGAGAAAGACGTAGAGTGAAAGGGTAAGCAGTGAACAGGATGTTTGCCTCGAATGTGACATTTGGAAAACGATGAGTATGGAGGAAGCGGGCCAGCTGTGCAGCATTAACATGAACAATAAGTCATTTGCTTGTGCTCCGTCCTAGTGTTAATTATTACATACCCATTAAAAAAAATGCTTTCTGGCTCCTTAACGTTCTGGAGTGGAAATGTTGCCCATTTTGGCATTTGAAATAAACACATTATCCTTTGCTTTCCTGTATGCAGTTGTGGCTATTTATAATAGGAATCATTCATAGTTATTACAATAGCGTTTCTCCTTTTCATGTCCTGATTGGTATAGTTACCTGTTGGTTGTTAATGCACACTGCCTCAATGAATAACTTCATAAGGTAGGAATAAATGAAAGCCCAGTGTTAAACTCGCAACTGCATTCGAAAGCATTTGGTTTATCAGACTCCTGCTGTGTCTGTTATGTGCAGATTTTGATGTAGGCAAGTGTAGTAATGTAAAATGTGGAACATGCAAGCCTTAATGATGGCTCTGGCTCAGCATTCGCTGTATTTACAGCAGCAAAAAATCCCATTTTAAAAGCAAAATATGACCTCAGGAAATATAAGGTTTATATTCCTGCCAATTCCTATTGCACTTTCCCAGGGAGGTGTTAAACCCATTATCAGTCATCACGGACAAAATCAGCACTTCCACCTTTCAATGCCGTTTGATTGAACGTGTGTAGTGAATGACAGGCTTGGAGTAAAAAATAGGTACTTTGCACTTCTGTCCACATGTACATGGAGCCCATTGGGATGAAAGGCTCAGCCTAAGCTCCACATATTATTAATCATGCAGGATTGCTCCATAAAGCTGATTTTCCTTTGCTTCTTTGAAAGCCTCCTGTAATTGCAGCTTCTATTCGTTTCTTCCTAGGTCTATAGTGCATATAGAGAAAGACAAACTGTGATGTTGAAAAATGATGACTCTAAATTTTCCAACAATTTTGTGACAGAAATAAAGCAAGGAAATGTCAGAATTAGTTACAGTTAGATCAACTAGAAATGGAGTGGGGTCTTTCAGCATTTCTTGTATATATATGGATTTTATCATTTGGCCATTTTATAATTGCATTGGTTGGAAAACTTGCTACAGGGTACATCATCTTTCTGTTGCTGTCATAGAAATTGGATGTCATGCAGCAGACTATGGTCTACTTGCCTCTGCCAGAGAGACTCCATTGCTGAGTTTTATTTCTAAATCCTCTGCTGCCTGGGGCATGTGCAGCTTCGGGATGGGTAGAGAAGTTTGGGGATTAAAGAAGCTGGACAGTAGCTGGCACAACGGTCTGGCAGGGACGCGATGCTGTGAAGCTTACATGTGGGAGCTGCAGCAGACTTCAACGAGACCGAGCAATGCGTGTCAGTGTTAAAGTGCTTTTTTGAGAGAAATCAAAGCCTGGTGGAAGTGTTGGTTGATAACACCGCTCCGTCGCTCTTTGAGGTAGGCAAGAAACATCCTGTTACCACCTGACACGTAGATACATCGAAGTGCACTTACACTTGTACTTTAAAGACTCTGTAAGCCAGAGTGGTACAAAGAAGTCCTAGCATCAGAGAATTAAGCCCTGAGGCACAAAGGCCAGATCTGTACTTGAAAAGGCTCCTTTGTGTTCCTGTGCTGGCAAACCCTCCTAGAAGGACTGAGGCGTATGTACTGCCACACAGAGTAGGCAGAGAGGTTTTATAAAGGTATACCCAGCTTTGCACGCTAGGACTTGTGTGGAGAACACAGAGGGTTCACCGAAGATGTTAGGGTTACTGAGTAATCTCGCTGTTCAGGCAAAAATCTCCGAGTGGCTTAGCGCAGCAGGTATGGGCAAAGCGATCTCCTGCCTTGGCAGCCGGGCTGAGACCTCGCTGCTGTTCGCAGGGGTGCACCAAAGGACCCTCTCAACAGTAACCTGTGGCACAACACCATCTGCTCCGAGGAGGCACTTGTTCTTATTCCTGTACTGCTTTTTGTATTCTACCCAGGGATGTGGATCTTCTGGGCACTTTGCTGGATCGAAAATTTTCCTGTTTTTTCGTCCTCTTCGTTCTCTCATGCCTCTCTTCCAAACGGCTGTGCTTCAATCCTTGCCTACTAGGTAAGATTCAACGTCGGTCTGCTGACTAAGAACCAGCAATCTTATCAGGCATCAGTCTGCGTGACCACGTGGTCGTGCCTCCTCTTTCTCCTCTTACAGCTGGAGTGCCAGACAGTCCTTCAGAGCAGAAGCTGTCTCGAAGGGTAGGTTCCTTTTGGAGAAGGAGGTGATGAAGGATATTTCCTTTTGAGTATCTGTGCAAGTTCCTGTCTGCTTTTCAGAACCACAGTTCAGCAAAAAACAAAGGAGAAACAAAACTGGTGACAAACAAGCCAGAGTGTACGGCTGCTCATTTTATGCAGAGCTCAGAGCTTTTGGGTTTGCGCCTGCAGAGTCACCATATTTTAAAAATGGTAATTTCTGGGACCAATCTAAAAGGCTAATTGTTGCTGTTACCGATCTGCTTTAAAAGCCATGATTAAAACCGAAGAGAACAGTCACAATTCCTGCCAGCTGTGAGAAGCTTTGCGGCTGCCTTGTCCCAATTACAGGGTTTTTTGTAGTGAGCACACTGTATTAGCATAGCTGCAGCTCCCTTCTAACAACACGTAATCACGAGAAACATTTAATGGCAGGCTTTGGACCACGTCTTTCATTCTTTTTCTGTGTAGTGCTAGGAGTGAGGGTTTCTGGTGCCCCTAAAACATTTTTTTCCCCCAGTTTAATAACAGGTTTGGAAAAGGAGAGTCAAGGTTCAAGTTTATGTATTCACTGTATTTATTCCTTTTTCCAAAAAGAAGTAGCTGTCCTAAGGCTTAGGTGGCATCTTCCATTTGTGGATCTCAAAAGGCATAACGCTCTGCTTTTACAGGAAGGGCAGAAGGAACAGAGAGGAGAACTTGCCTAAGAAATGCTCAGAAAAATCTCCATCCCCACCCAGAGACTTTAAGAGGGGGGAAATAACTGTGGGTGAATGTGGCTAATAACACCCAGGGTTATCTAGATCACAGCAAAAGTAAGATCGGACTAGACCTGGTTTTCTGCTCACTGTCCAGCACTTGTCTTCAACAGCCAGCAACTCAGGAAACAGCCTTCAAATACCAGCCAACCAATCCCCCCAGTAGCCCAGGCTCTCCATCAGAAAGCTGTTCACTGACACCACTGTTGTCATGGGCAAAGGAGTCTTCTAGGAACAACACGTCGCAGTAGCACTGTCTAGTTCAGTCGTATTCTTCCTGGGATTTGATCCAAAGCCTACTGAGGTCAATCGGAACCTCCCACTGACTTTATAATGGCTTAAGCTCTATTTAGTCGGAGCTACTAATCCAATTTCCACAGCCAGTGCTACTGTCTGTGAAGTCCCAGTGCTGATACACAAAATCTATCTTGCTGCCAGCTGTAGCATCGTACTGGTTCCTGCTGGTCTCAGCTCTCTCTGAAGCAAATATATTCACGTATCTGCAGCCACAGAAACTTGGACAGAAGTCTTGCAAGGTAAGCTAATCTGGGCCTTGTGCCTTGTGAATGGAAGACCTCCAAGAACAGCCTGGGATATGGGTAAAATTAACCATAATAATTCAATAAAGTGGCAGTCTTCTGCTCAGCGCTGGTCCAATGGCGTAGGGCAAGTTCCTTCCCTTTGAACAGATGTCATCTCTAGGAAGGTATATGAAAATACATCAGTAGAGACTATTGAACCCTTTTTCTATAACAAGGGCCGTTACTAACCAGATTTCTTATTAATTTCCTCAATTCTTTCAACAGAAAGAACTGCAAGGTCTTTTCATAGTTGATAGTGTGGTACTTAACAGCCTGGTAGGGATATCGTACCAGCCCATGGGCAGATGCAGCCTTTTTGCCAGAGGCCTTACAAGACTACACTTACCTGTGCTGGAGGCCAAGAGTGTATGGTATGTTGATGAGTTTCTCAAATTAATTCCTGGTTTAGACACGGTTTTATCTTCTGGTCTGACTGAAAGCATTTGAACTTCTTTTGACTACGATTATCCTCAGGAGCCACCCAGCTGAATGCACAAATCTATGGCTCAATAGCTAGTGCTTTCTCACTTAAAATTCCCTTCCTGCAAGCATTTTAGGGGTGAGCTTGACCCTTTCAGTGCTCATGGAAAGTGAAAACACATGGGAACTCAGCAGAACTGAAAATAAATTCATTTGGAGACCTAGGCTAATATTGAAGAATTGTTTGGTTCAGCTACAATGTCCAGCTAGATGTGAGCTGGAGTACACCAGTGTTTGTTTCTTGCTCTCCGTACCAGCTGTGCAGAACCATAGTGATGGAGTTTCCCCTAGGTAGCACTTGGAGTACTTTAGGGATCCTTGGAAATGAAAAGGTCTTTATGACTGGAAATCAATATCATTCACAAGAAAGGGTATCACTTCCATAACAAAATAGCCATTGAGTTGTGTAGTGTCCTTTAAGTTATTGTTGAAGTTACCTGTGTTTAAAGATTTCCTAAGTTTCTTTTATATTCCAAGAAACTGGAGAGCAAATAGCCGCTATAAATCCTGTAAATCCAAAAGTTCCAGGTGTATAACAGCAAGTAGTTTATCAACTTCTGTTTATATGGAATTTCTTAAAACTTGTCAGATACAATGATGATCAGCACTGACTTGCTACCAAACAGGTCAATAGAGGTTTCAGTCTCTGATTCAGATGCCAGATGAGTCGTCCATGAAACATCCATTAGGACACAGACCTCAGGTGCGAAAAAAGACAACAAACAATTACAGAGACTTGCTGGAGTAAAAGTAATTTAAGCCACGATCATCTGCTTGCTCAGAAATAACTGATCAAATCAGTGATATGATTTCTTGTGATGGCCTGCCTGTTTTGTGTCAGGAAGATGCAGTCTTGAAATGTCTGATTAAATGTTTTTAACCCTGCAGCATCAAGCTAACAGAGAACCGTTTTAGCAAGAGTGTTGTGCCATCCTTTTTCAGGGTAGGAGTGACATGCTGACCCTTGAACCATGCTGGAAAGGATGCCATGCATGGCACAGAAAGGAAATTTTTCTCTGGAGAAAATCTGCATCTGGTGCTACTGGGCCATGCAGAAGGTAATGGGTGGTCCTTACTGGTAGCTGTAATACCTACTGCAGACCCAGGAGGTTCTGAGTAGCAGTGGGATAAGCTCATACCGTAGTCTGAAAGCACGTTTGGCTATTGAGTCATCTATTATGTTTTTAAAATGTGATAATTAGAATCCATGCATTACCACGGAAAAAAAGGCAATAATTAAAGCCCAGACACAAAGGGGAATTAATTTTCCAGAAATGTTTTGTGCAGACGTATTCGAGAGTTTCAGCAAAGTAACTCTTTCCGGTTCTGTATGAAAAGCCCCGCTCTGCAATGTATCTTTCGAACTCTCTGGAAAATGATCTAATTATAGTTAACGCTATTGTGTTCTTTGGTGCTTTGAATAGAGCTGTCGGTAATATTATGATTACTCTGAAGGAAATAGCTATGTGGTTCAGTCTGACATTTCCTGTTGATAAAAACATAAACATTTTATTAAAATCAATGGATAAGGAAAATTATTCATTTTCTAGGTAATATAATAAAAGAGGGAAAAATATCATTGTTTTCTCAACAACAGGAGAAATATGCTTTGCCAGAATCTGTTCTGTAAATCCATTTAATTAAAACATTTTATTCCTCTCCCCACGCACTCTAAGACAAAGTACGTGAAACTTAACTTTCTTTTTCCTGAAATCTTCCCATATACATTCCGAAATAAATATCTTAAGAGTAAGACATTTTGATCACTTGAAGGCTTATAACCACACATGAAGAAGAAAGATTAAATGTGGAAGAACAGTATAAAGCCTGAAAATGTGCATTTAGATCTTCTAGTTCAATCTCAAACAGATAGACCTCACTTTTATTTTTATTTTTATTCTGTTTAATAAAGCCCCACCTGGAAGCCAATGAAGTTGGAAATGTATTGACTTTGTTTCATTGCTGGTATAATTAGTCACATATTGTTGAATACTGACGTTAGGTGGCACAATACCCACCATCAGCCTCTCTACAAAAATCAAAATGCAATTGAAATTTGCTGCTGTCCCTGAAGTTGCTGAATCTCTTTTGTTTTCACAGCAACCCTGTTGCTAAATGTTCTTAGACCCGGGACGTTAAGTAACCTGATGTAAGTATAACCCACACTCCCTTAGGCATGGCTGCACAGACAGTTTTTCTGGTACTTTGAGTCACAAACCAACATCTTTTGGTAATTATGATATGAGATATGTGTCAGGGGACTGGGCTAGGGGTGCTTGATGGGCTGGTGATATGGGACGCTCTTAGCAATCCGCTTTTTTCCCTGCGGGACAGCATGGAGATAGTATCAAGGTGGAGGAGAAAACCCACCCAGGGCATCCTCTGCAGCCCTTGCTGGTCCACAGCTCCACAGCCACAACACGGCAGCCTCACACATGGTTCATGAACAGCTCACCGTGCTCTTCCCAGGCCATGTCTGCTCCCTCAGCCCCTTTTTTAATCCCAGTCCTGCCCGCCCTCCCCGGCTGACCAATTCCACTTGCACCAAGGGGGCTTCTTGGAGTTGTTTGCGCAGAGCCCAGGCTCACGCACTGTGCAAAGTGTAATAGAGTAAAACCAGGCTGCGCTGAGACGGCCTCTGAGTGGAAGCAAGCCTGTCTGCTATTTGACTAGATGACTGACACATTATATCTCCCCCTGAGAAAGCAAATATTTTTTCTGTCAAAATGTCTGTAATACAATCCATTCTCACTCTTTCCTTGGTGTAGAAGGAAAAGCTTCTATGATTTTAATCAGTGCTGGATTTTGTGCTCCCTCTAGTATTAGAAATCCAAGAACATACAGCGCTATGCTCTGGAGACAACTGGAGCTATTCTTTTTTAAGGTCACAGCAAATGTAATAATGCCAGCAGCTCATAGCGCTCTTCATTAGGCTGTGTAGCTTTCCAACGCATCAGTCACTCAGTGGAGGGTGTTTATTCACTTTCTTTAACCAGGTGACTGGCTTTTTTCTGTATTTGCAACTGAGTTTAAATTCTCCTTCATGGGACAGACGCGGCTGACCTCATTGCTGTTGGGAATTCAGTGATGCAGAGTGGTGGGACTTCACTACCCCGAGAAGGTAAAGCCAGCCAGGCACCCAGAGCACCACACGTCCTCACATCCCTCCCTCCCATCGCAGGGCTCGGCAGTGGCGTGGGTGACAACTCAATAGGTGGAATTTCCACTTGAAAATGTCTTCTCCTTTTGTACAGATCAGCCCTATACAGAGCCTCAGCGGCACCCCAGGAGTCACTGAAACTTTGGGAAGAAGGTTTTGGTCTGTTGTAAAGCCTGATTTGGTATTGAGGTTAACTAGATACCTGACGCTGTAACACTGGAGTAGATAAAGCAGGCTGGATTCAGTCAGTGAGCCTGAATTGCTACTCGCAATTGTACTACTTACAACCAAAACCACTTTGGAACTGAAAATGCCAGGTTTCATCTGCTGATGGCTCTGAAGGACGTAGGTCACGCCCCAGGTTTAGCTCCCTGCGGCTGTCTCACACTCGGTGGACAGAGGCTCAGGCTCTCCCTGTGCGCTGGGTAAAACTTCTGGAGGGAGTTCGCAGCAAGTTGGTCAAACAGACGAGCAGCAGCCCATTAGCTGTGGGTGAGGATGAGCACTGGGTATTGCTGCTGCAAGATCTGTCTCCTCCTGAGCTGTTCTGTGTTTGGCTGCCTTTTCCAGCCCTGAATAGCCGTTCCTGCGGGAACTTCTCTTCCCGTCTCCTGGCCGAGAGCCGAGGATGCTCTCGCAGCCACTCCCCAGCTGGGGCTTCCCAGCACAGACGCTCTGCCCACCTTCCAGGTGCCTTTGCATGCAGCAGTTTACATCAGGCACTTCAGTGTTATTGAATCAGAAGTTTGGGCTTGGGGGTTTGTTTTGGGTTTCTTTGCCCTTAATTTCTCAGTATTAGTAGCTAGCTCCTGGGGGCTCGCTGCAGACAGCCACACTGACAGCTCTGGGCCTTGGTGTGGTTCTGGTGCTCACCAAGGCTCCCTGCTCACTCTTTCCTTAATTGAAGGTTGGGGTGAGGAAAAGGCTTGTCTCACTCTCCCCGTGAGACCTGATGTGCAGAGAGCTATGCATGTTAAGCAGGCAAAAAGGGCAGACCCCTGTCTGAGGTTTGGCTTTTTATCCCCAACTCCTCTTTGGGAAGCGAGGAAGAGGTAAAGGTGCTCTCCGAGCAGCAGGAAGGGAGAGCTATCTGCTTCCCAGTGTAGGGATTATATATTAATACATCAGGCTTCAACAGCTTCTGGTTACACAAAAACACATGCACACAGAACAACAGAGGGGCTGGGAAAAACACCGGGTCTCGGCAGCTCTGTGATGCTCTGGCAGCACACGCGTATCCCTGCTCGCACGCACAGGGCACTCAGAAAAGCAGCCGCGGGGCCAGGGAGAAAGAAGAAAGGAAACCGAAACCCTCAGCAGCATGTCATGGTGGTGAGAGCCACCACGTTGCTGCAGACCAAGCAGCACCCTTTTCTGCTTCAAAGTGTGGTGTGATATTTGTGGAGGACAGGTAAGAGCAATGCAAGAGGAAGCGGCTGGAGGAATGTGGTGGGAGATGGTCCATGGCAGACCTGTTCCACCAGTTTATATGATTAAGTAGTCAAAGCACTGCGGTTGTGCTGGACAGTCTCCCTGAGAAACAGCACTAAGACAGAAAGCTTTCTAAGCTGCTCTGTAACCATTCAAAAGCTGCTCTCATCTGTTATCAAATGTGTAAAGTCTCAGTAGATGAGTTAAACTGAGTTAGTGCCCAGTGTGTATGCACTCGGGATACAGGTTGTTGTGATTTGGTTTGGTTTGGTCACATTGCGAGTGAGATGAGTTATTGCAGGCTAACAGATAGCTGACAATTATAGAAATGCTCTCAAGCAGAGGCAAAGAAAATGTGATTTGATTTTATTTAGCCTTCTCTGACCAGGTAAAGTTTATTTATAGGCTAAAAGCATGCACACAAATGCTTACACTATTGGGCCAATTTCAGTGCTTGCTAGATGTGCTCACACAGAGATTTTAATGCAGTTTCACTAGCTCACCTTTCTCCTAACTTTTATTATTTCGGGAGAGTTTCTGGTAGTGGACGTGGGCTGTGGCTCTCGCACAGGGGCCACACAACCCCGAGCCTCCTGTTGGCTGGAGCCCCGTGAGCCACAGCCCACTGCATACCCCCTGCTCCAGGGATCCCCCTTCCCAGACTCTCCTCTACCTCAGAGAGCACCAAAGGGCAGATGGGAAATGTTTACATACTAATCAGAGGGAAAGAGGCGACCAAAATGCACTTTAAACGTTAAAACCAAGTGTTGTGCTGGTGGAAATCTGTAGCAAAGGTTGGAAATACTCAGCCCTGCTCCTGGCTTACAAGACCATCTCTTCTCTTTCAGAGGTGCCTTGTGATGCTCATGCATCTGCCCAGACAAATTTCCATGGGAAACTGACCCTGCCTGTCCGCTCTTTCATTGCTTGCTACTCCAGATTAGTGCCAGTTCTCAGCTGTGGCAAAAAATCATTGAAATCTTTGAACACCGAAGCATCAGACCTTGGCCACCAACACTCCTGATTTTTATGGGTGAGTAAACTAGCTGGGGGGCACGTTCATCCTGTGCTGAACGTATCAGAGCTGATGCATGCCCAGGGAGGTTGTGGAGTCTCCTTCTCTGGAGATATTCAAGACCCGCCTGGACAAGGTCCTGTGCAGCCTGCTCTGGGTGACCCTTCTTCGGCAGTGGGGTTGGACTGGGTGACCCACAGAGGTCCCTTCCAACCCCGACCATTCTGTGATTCTGTGATATGGGGTGAGAGCAGGAATTTCTTGCAGGAGATCACTTGCCTTGGTGTGGAAGCTCTGGGTAGACCCTGCTGCCAAGAATGCAGGAGTGACTGACCAAAGTTTTGGTGCTTTTTGGTGACACTTCTGCTTTTTAAGTGCCTACTTCCCCACTATGGGATTTTTTTACCCACCCTGGTGTCAGGTCTCCTCTCTTTCAGTTCTGCAAACGCTGATGAGGCTGACAAGCTTTCCAGTTTAAGGAATAAACCAGCTGCAATACTGTTTCCCCCTTCCATTTCAGTTTTACCAGTATGAAAGGCACTGAAAAATGCAAAGGGAGGGAGCAGAAGTTGGGGCTGGGCTGCAAAGGGCTGAAAGGCACCGGTTGACTGGATCTGCTGGCACAGGAAGGATCAGCCGTGGCACTCTGGCAGGCGCTGGGCTCCTATGAATGAGCACATTCGTCCAGAAACCAGTGCAGGGAAAAAAGGTACGGTTTTTTATTTTAGCAAAAGTGGGCTCAGACTCTATCAAGCCATCTGAGCCTGGGGGAGACCAAAGCGAAGGAGGGGGGTAAAGCAGGCGGACAGTGAAATGGTTGTCATGCTTCAAAGTGCACGGCCTTTGCTCCTGAAAGGCACACGGTCACACGTGGTGCCAGCGGGCTTTCAGCACTCGCCCACTCGCAGGAGAGCAGCGTGCGCTTCTCGGGGAAGAAACAGAGGGGAAAAGGTTACTTCAGGAGCACGGGCCGGGTCGCTTCCTGGGGTGGCAGAAGACGCTCATGGGTGCGTGCTGATAGCAAAAGGAGATGTGTGTTGTGTGGATCCACTCTGCAGAGCTCTGCTTAATACAACAGCACTTGTGGGTGCGTGGCTGGGGCAGCGGACTGCTCCAGTACCGCAGCTATTGTCTTACAAGTGTGGCAGGCATCCATACAGCAGCTGGGCAAGCAAAGAGAAGAGCAATTTTCTGAATGCCTTCTGCTGAGTGGATGCTGGGCTACAATACAGCACAAGCACTCCATCTACCTGAAGCGTAGACCCACAGCTGCCAATAGATTAGCCTTAATGCCCTGGGAAGTTTTAATTCAGATAAGCAACCACGTTTCTGGCTGTATATGTGAAGCATCTCTTTGTGGTGGAAATCCTCTTTTTTGGGAGATTATGTCTGCAGATGCCAGAAGGTACTTGGCAATAAGTGCCTTCTGCATTTGGCTCCTTGCATCGTCTCCATAATCCACTCACTGCCTGGAGATGGTCTTAGCTGCAAAATTCAGAACCCCATCTTAAAACAGTTTTCTGTCCTGGAGTTCTCAATTCCAGAAGTTTGGGTTTATCTGCTCAGTATTTCTCCACCTTGGGAATTTGGTTTGGGACTAGCTGTTAATAAATTAAATAGTTTAGCACTTTTTTTTTTTTTTTTTTTTTT